>Ga0209666_1000019_pt1 | contig 140177 bp, 114 predicted proteins | sample SaaInlV_125m_DNA_FD_184679 | JGI IMG/M metagenome (GOLD analysis project Ga0209666, IMG submission 184679) | Marine microbial communities from expanding oxygen minimum zones in the Saanich Inlet - Saanich Inlet SI037_S3LV_10m_DNA (SPAdes)... | ecosystem: Environmental > Aquatic > Marine >...
TGAACGGTTCAAGTTTTAAGCACGAGGAAAAAGGGACTATCATCCAGAACTGTCTTGCCGACTAATGACGTTTTATAGTCTTAATCTTTCTCCTCTTTTTTTTCCTATGATAAAATTCAATTGGAAAATCATCGCTATACAAACATAGGATGACGGAAATGAACAAACAACCTAATCTCTCGTCCAAGCATCTTTAGTTTGTTCAATGGTTTTGTAGTTTTCATGATAAATCAATTCAGATTTCAATGTTTTAAACAACCTTTCAGCAACTGCATTATCCCAACAATTCCCTTTTCTAGTCACGTCCAAATAATCAAACATAGTTATTTGAATTACTTATATATTGAATTACTCTATCAGAATGGAAAATAAGAGGTTTATCATTTTTTTTGGTCAAAGCTATTTTCCAAGCTGGAATTACCGTCTCGCTATTAAATAAATATTTATTCAATACGCATTCAGTTACTTATCTGTCGTAAGAATCAATTATCTACTGAAAAAGAGTAAAGTATTTCTCTTTTGTAGAATATCTTAATGCATTTAAATATGCTTTGGATTTATAATTCAACCTTATTAAATTTCTTCAAATCCTCTAAATTTTTTTTTATGCTTTGTCCTTTTAAGTTCATTGGGAAAGAGTATGTTTTTGTAGTTGTGAAAAGGTAGAGTCTTAAAGCTTTTTTTAATATCGTGGAAAGATAAAAAAATACATCCTCACCTTAAATTCAATATAATAAGTTTATTTTTATTTAAGGCTTTAATATACTTATTTGTTTTTTTTTAGTTTTTAAAAGTTACCAGATTGCTTCGTTAAAGAATTTAAAATATTTGACAATGGATTTATTTAATCAAAAGCCGAAAGAGAGAACTTTTCAAAAGTTCATTTTGGAAGATGGGGAAATTTGGTTTATGCCCAATTTTATGCCTTTGTCGGTAGCTGAAAAATATTTAAAAAAACTACTAGAGACTATCAATTGGAAGCAAGAGCAAATAAAAATGTATGGTAAAGTGTATGATGTTCCTAGAAAAACAGCTTGGTATGGTTACGAAGGTTTTAGTTACCAATATTCAGGTATTTTGTGTGATCCGAATCCATGGACAGTAGAGTTGTTAGAAATTAAAAAGGTTATTGAGTATTTTATACCAACGGAAAATTTTAATAGTGTTCTTCTAAACCATTACAGAGATGGTAACGATAAAGTAGGTTGGCATGCGGATGACGAAGCAGGTTTGGGAATTAATCCAACAATAGCATCAGTAAGTCTTGGGGCTACAAGAAGGTTTGATTTGAAACACAAAACAAAATTGAATCAAAAACTACAACTAGAGCTGCCTACAGGTTCATTAGTAATTATGATTGGCGCATTACAGCATGATTGGGTCCATCAAATACCAGTTCAAAGGAAAATTCATCACCAAAGAGTTAATTTAACTTTTAGAACTATAAAAAACTAATAATTATACATAATTTAATAATTAATGAAATTGGAAGAAAATTGATTACTAAATTGCTATTAAATAATCATTGAACAATTTACTTTTTGTTTGGTTCCTATCCGATAACTTATGCTTTAATCGCTCAAATTATTAATGATTGATAGGAAATGTAGCAAGGGGGGATAAACTAAGTTAGTTTATAAACGAGGCTGATATCGTCTTATTCTCATTGGTCGCTAAGTATTGACTTAATGCTTAAGAATTTTTTACAATTATACTAGTATTTAGAATTAAAAAGCGCTTTGAACGGATTAATCAGATTCTTTAAAAAATTATTATAGTGTGGTGATTTTTCACCCAACCCGACTTCTAATTTTGAAACATCTTTTGACTTTACTAATGTTCCAAATAAACTATCCCAAATTGCAAGCTTTGAACCAAGGTTTTTATCGTATAATTCTTTTTGTAAACTATGATGTATTTGATGCTGATATGGACTAATAAACCAGTTTTCTAACCAGTTAAAGTAAGTTAGTTTCACATGGGAATGGCGAAGGTTTGCACCCAATGTGTTAAAGGTGATTAAAATAACATTTACGCCTAAATAAGTTTGAGGACCAAAGTAACCATTGCTTAAAAAATCAAAAACTCCGTTAAGTAATGTAATCACAACTGCAAATCGAAGGTTGTTTATAATTAACTCTATTGGATGAATTCTATATTGAGTAACAGGATTTAATGCAGTTGAAGAGTGGTGCACTTTGTGGAAGGCCCATAAAAAAGGTAGTTTATGATATAACCAATGTAGTATATAATAGCTGAAGTCTCCAATTAGAAGCAATGCGATTGTATATAAGACACTTAATGTTGGAATCGATAATGATGTAGGCTTGTAACCCCAATTTTCCAATAGGCTTTCTGTAATGTTAAATTGGAAGTGTCTGGACCAGTAAGAGAAGGACGCTATTATTGTTATTTTTACAAAGCCATTAAAAAACAGAAAAGCGTAATCAACAAAAGCAGTTTTACTCCAGTAATTTTCTTTTTTAAATAGGTATTGAAAAAAGTTTTTGGAGGGTTTTGGTTGTGATTTTTTTCTTTTGTAAAACACGAATAAAGTTAGAAGAACTGATGTTAAGAGGTAGAATATGTTGATTCTTTTATCCAAGTGATAAAAATATCCAATCACAAGTTGGAATACTTCAATGAATAACTCTTTAAGATCACTCAACATATCTACAAAATTAACTAAAAAGAGGTTGGAATCCAAAACATAAAATATTGTATTATGCCATTGAAAAATTTTTTAAATAAAAAAGCCGAAACGTTGGATTGTTTCGGCTTTTAATATTTTGTTTATTAAATTTACTCAGTAGTAATTACTTTGTCAATTTTAACTTTCACACCTGATTTATAAACATCAATTAAGTTAAGAGTATCTCTTTCTAAAACAACGAAATCAGACCTGTATCCTTTTTTAATGTAACCAAATTCGTCATCAATACCCATAAATTCTGCAGGGTATCTCGACGACATTTTTAATGTTTCAGCAAGCTCTATGTTTGCTTCGCTAAAACAGTTTTGCACCGAGTCTAACATGGATACAGCAGATCCCGCTAGGTTACCTGTTTCTGTTAAGTACATTCCATCTTTAAAGAAAATTTTGAATTCATCTATTTCAAAATTGTCTATAGGATGTTTAACAAATGAAGCATCAGAAACTAAGAATAATTTCCCTTTTTTGGCTCTGTGTGCTATTCTTACAGAAGCGTAATTACAATGTACACCATCAACAATAATTCCTCCGTAAACATCATCAGATGAGTCTAAATAGGCGCCAACTAAACCTGGAGCCCTACTTGTAAACTGCGACTGTGCGTTGTAAAGGTGAGTAACTTTCGTAACGCCAGCATCAAATGCCTTCATGGCTTGTTCGTAAGTGCAGCTACTATGCCCTGCTGAAACTGGAATTCCAGCTGCAACTAACATTTTTATGTGTTTTTCTTTCACTACTTCAGGAGCACAAGTTAATATCTTGATAACACCTTTACCAGCTTCAATTATTTTTTCAATTTCGTAATCAGTAGCTTCTCTTACAAAATCTAATGAATGCGCTCCTTTCTTCTCTGGATTAAAGAATGGACCTTCAACATGAATTCCAATGACACCAGAGTCTGGATCTTTCATCATTTCTCTTACTACATCACATTGAGCAACAATATTGTCTAAAGATGTAGAAACTAGAGTAGGTAGTAAAGATGTGGTACCAAAATCTAAATGTGCTTTATTAGAGATTTTGTAGTTTTCAACAGAAGCTTTTTGGGTATAAAACGCTCCACCACCTCCGTTTACTTGAAGGTCAATGAAACCAGGAACTAAAAGAGCTCCCTTTAAATCAATGATGTTGTCATATCCAACCAAGTTGCTTTTATGAACAACTTTTTTGATTTTATTCCCCTCTGTAACAACGGCGCGGTTACCAACAAAGGTTTCTCCGTTGAAAATAGAGCAGTTAGTGAATACTTTTATCATATTAAACCATTTTTACTAAGCGGTAAATTTCCGATTAATTACTTTATCTATCAAGTTTTTCAAGTACTTTCTTAACTAATAAATGAACATTATTTATAAATATTTCTAATTCATCTGTAAATTATGATTTCTTAGCTTTAGAAACTGGTTTCCATTGAATTGTCTTGATAATATTTTCAATCTCTAAAAGTAATTCTTTTAGTTCAGGCGGGGGATTTGTTCTTACCTTTATTTTCTTATTTTGATCATTATTGTAAATTGTAATAAATATTGACGGTAAGTCAGAAACTAGTTCGTCGTTGTATTCGTTTTTTAAACTCCAAAAATTTATTCTTTCAGCATAATTCAAAAGATTTTCAATGGTACCTTTTTTTAGTTTTCCATTAGATTTTTCAGAAACAACAAAGTTTGATGTTGGATAAACTAAAACTGAATTATTTGAATAAAATGTTATTGAATAAACTGCGCATGAACCGTAGCATTGAGTCTTTTGATAAGTTAGAACTTTAACTTTTTTAACATCTTTACTTTTAGAGATACAAGATGTGAATAAAAAAGGCATTGCTACGAGCAACGCCTTTAAAGTGTTTTTTAATGATGAATTCATTTATTTTTTTACTTTTTGTTTTGATTGAATTTCATCAATTTTTTTCTGCCAACGAGATTTAGTCATTGGTTTACTCATTTGATCTTCAATTTTAACTAAAATTGCTTTTTCATCAATAATAAATTTCTTAATTGTAATCGTTTGAGCGATTGTAATAAGGTTAGCTAAGAAGTAATAAAAACTTAAACCAGCTGCATAGTTGTTGAACATAAACAACATGAATACAGGCATTAAGTTCATCATCATTTTCATGTTCTTCTGAATCGCTTCTTGCATTTCACCACCACCACTTTGGCTTGGAGTCATTTGCTGATTGAATTTCATGTAGAAGAACATTGAAATTGCCATAAGTACAGTGAATATACTTAGGTGACTTCCGTAAATAGGAATTTGGAATCCTAATTGAATAAAATCATCAACCGAAGATAAATCATCAGCCCAAAGAAAACCTTGATGTCTTAATTCGATAGAGGCAGGGAATAAGCGATATAGTGCTATTAAGATAGGCATTTGTAATAATGCGGGAATACATCCTGCAAGTGGATTAACACCGGTTTTTTTATACAATGCCATGGTAGCTTGTTGTTTCTTCATCGGATCGGCATCCTTATTCTCGTTATTTAATTTTTCCAAATGAGGCTTGATAACTCTCATCTTAGCAGAACTTAAGTAGTTTTTATAAGTTATTGGGAATAATAATAATTTGATTGCGAATGTTAAAAGAATAATTCCAATTCCAATGGATACTCCTAGGTATTCCAATATGAATTGGAATATAGGGTAGAGTACATATTGGTTAACTCCTCTAAATATTCCCCAACCTAGGTTAATTTCATCTTCCAACTCTAAGTTTCCATCTTTTATTGATGCCAATAAATCGAAATCATTTGGTCCAAAAAACAAATCAAAATCGTAATAATTGTCTTTGGATGCACTAAACTTTAAAGGCGCAACTGCATAATATTTTTTTAAATAAGTTGTGTCTTCTTCTTTGTAGTTAATGGACATAAATGGATTTTTAAACCCATCTCCATTGTCAATCAGAATGTTTGAGAAAAATTGTTGTTTGAATGATATCCAATCTGTTGTGAATTCGGATGTTTCGCTATCTTCTTGACTTCTTTCGCCTAACCAATCATACCCGTCTGCCTGCGAGTGCCAAAAAACAGAAGCACTTTGTCTTTCTATTGAAATACTTTTTTCGATAGAACTTGGGACTTGATTCCATTCTAATTTAAGAGCACCGTCTTCAATAGGAAGGATTGAGCGTTCAAGACCAATCATATTGATATCAAAATCAACTAAATAGTCATCAGCATTCAAGGTGTAAACGTATTCAATTTTACCTTTTCCATCATCAGAGTTTAAGGTAAAAGAAATACTGTTTGAACCTTCAGTAACTTTTAGTTTTTGAGCAGAAGGCGTAAACTTAAAGGCATCTGTACTTTGCTCTCTATTAGAATGTAAGAATTTAATTACTTGCGAATTCCCTTCACCTTCAAAAATGGTTAATTCTCCTTGTTGGTTTAAATGGTAATCTTCATAAGATTTATATTCTTTTAACACAGCTTTAGATACATAAGCACCATTTGTATTGATGTGTAATCTTAATTTATTGTTCTCGATGATTATTTCATCCGCTTTTAAATTAGCCGAATTAGCAAAAAGACCATACTGATCTTTCAATTTTTCATTTTGAATTTTAAACCTTATTTTTTCTTCGTAAGTTAAACTAGAATCGATTTTTTGAATTTTGACTGGATCCGCAGGTTTTACGCTAGTTTCAGTTATAACTGTATCTGGTTTTTGGTTATTAAAGGCTTCAATATTTGCCTTTTGTTGATCGATAGGTACTTCCTTAGATCCGTTATAGGCAACAAAACCAATAACGATTCCTACTATTAATACCCAACCAATAATTTGATTCTTATCCATTATTAATTACTTATAAATCACTGTTAAACTTCTAAATCATACGTTTTCTAAAGCAGCTTTTACAAACCCAATAAATAGTGGGTGAGGATTAGCTACAGTACTTTTATATTCTGGGTGAAATTGAACTCCAATAAAATATGGATGATTTTTAATTTCAACTACTTCAACTAATCCTGTGTCACTATTAATCCCGGTAGCCTTCATTCCTGCTTTTTCGAAATCATCTTTATAAAAGTTGTTAAATTCATATCTATGGCGGTGTCTTTCCGAAATTTCTCTTGTGCCGTAAGCTTGATGAGCAATAGAACCTTCTTCTAACGAACAAGGATAAGCTCCTAATCTCATGGTTCCACCCATATTTCTGATTTTCTTTTGCTCTTCCATTAGATCAATAACAGGGTGTTTCACGTCGCTATTGATTTCCTTTGAAGAGGATTCTAATCCCATTACGTTTTGGGCAAATTCAACAACTGCACATTGCATTCCTAAACAAATACCAAAAAAAGGAGTTTTGTTTTCTCTTGCAAATTTAACGGCTGCGAGTTTCCCTGCTATTCCTCTTTCTCCAAATCCTGGTGCAACTAGAATACCGTTTAGATGTCCTAGTTTTTCTTGTGCGTTCTCGCTGTTTATACCTTCTGAGTGAATCCATTCTAATTCAACACTACATTCATTATTAGCACCTGCATGAATAAAACCCTCCGCGATTGATTTGTAAGAATCTTTTAATTCAATATATTTTCCAATTAATCCAATTTTTACTGAATTTTTAGGGTTTTTTAATCTTTTAAGGAAAGACTTCCATGTTTTTAATTCTGGCTCTTCACCCAATTCTAGGCCTAATTTTCTGATGGCAACTTTATCTAATTCCTCTTCCATCATTAATAATGGAACATCATATATTGTTTTGGCATCTAAAGAAGCGATTACCGCTTGTGGCTCAACATTACAGAATCGTGCAATTTTATTTCTTACTTCTCTTGGGATTTCATGTTCTGCTCTACACACTAAGATGTCTGGTTGCAATCCATATTCTAATAGTTTTTTAACAGAATGTTGAGTTGGTTTCGTTTTTAATTCACCAGATGCGGCTAAGAATGGAATAAGTGTTAAATGAATTACTAGACAGTCACTTCCTAGTTCCCACCTTAGTTGACGAACAGATTCAATGTAAGGTAACGATTCGATGTCTCCAACGGTACCACCAATTTCTGTAATTACAACATCCCAATTGCCGTTTTCGCCTAATAACTTAATACTAGATTTTATTTCATCGGTAATGTGTGGGATAATTTGAACAGTTTTCCCTAAATACTCACCCTTTCTTTCCTTGTTTATTACATTTTGGTATACTCTACCAGTAGTAATATTATTGGCTTGAGAAGTAGGTACGCTTAAGAAACGTTCGTAGTGACCTAGGTCTAAATCTGTTTCAGCGCCATCATCAGTTACAAAACATTCACCATGTTCGTATGGATTTAATGTCCCTGGATCTACATTAATATATGGATCTAATTTTTGTATTGTAGTGGAGTAGCCTCTTGATTGTAAGAGTTTTGCTAATGAAGCTGAAACTATTCCTTTTCCTAAAGAAGAAGTAACTCCTCCTGTTACGAAAATGTACTTTGTGTTGGGCATAAATCTGTTACGTTTAACAGAGGACAAAAATACTAAGAATATAAGAGCTAAAGAAAATAAAAAGAGTGTATTTCTCTAATTTTTCAACAAAAGTGAATTAGTGCAATATTTTAAATACTAATTCCTTTAAGAGTTCACCTTCCGATGTGGTTGTATTACCGTAACCTTTCGATTTTAAATCATATTCGTTTAGATTACTTATTATATTGAATACCTGCCTTTTACTGAAGTTTCTTTTGCCTGTAGCGTAATCTTTTACAAAGAATTTACTTACGCCAATTGTTTGTGCGAGAACTTCAGGTGAGTCGGAGGGAGCAAAATAACATCCCATTACTTTTGAAAATAATCGGTACAACATTGGAATTGTGGCAGCTAGAGGATAATTTTTAGGATTCGCTCCAAAATGTTTTACAATTCGATTGGCTTTAGCGACATCTCTATTTACCAGTGCCGTCCCCAATTCGAAATTGTTATAATCTTTACTAATTCCTATATTGTTTTCGATAACCTCAGGAGTGATAACTGAGTTTTTAGGAAGTATGATTGCTAATTTTTTTAGTTCATTACTGATTTTAGCCAAGTCATTTCCAAGATATTCACTTATAATTACTGCTGATTTTTCGGAGATTTGAAGGTGTTTACTTTCTACTTGGTTTACAATCCATCCTGGGATTTGATTATCGTAGAGTTTTTTAGATTCAAAATGAAGAATGTTTTTCCCGAATTTTTTAGAAATCCCTGCTGGTACTTTTTTCCCTTTGTGTGAAAATACTAGTACAGTTTGTGCTTGTGGATTATTTGCATAGGTAATTAACTCATCAAATTTTTTAAAGTTTTGAGCTTCTCTTACTGAAATTACTTGGTGAGAACCCATCATCGGAAACCTCTTCGCTGCATTTACAACACTTTGTAATTCAGAATCTCTTCCATAAAGAATTGTTTGATCGAAATCTCTAGCGGACTCATCAATGATTTTAGATGTTATAAAATTTTCGATTAAATCAATAAAGTGAGGTTCATCTCCGTGCAGAAAATATACAGGAGCATAATTTCCCTTGGCAATATCTTTAATGATGTTTTGATAGCTCACTATATAAAGTTAAGTAATGCTTGTGATTAAACATAAAAATCCAACGAAGAAGTGGAATTTTAGTGCTGTAATTAAAGCCCTTCATCGCTAATTTCAAGAATGCAATCATGCGTTCTCGTGCCGTTTGATAAAAGTTTTGAACTATTACTAATGATAGTTTCTTCCGGCAAAACCGTAATGATTGATTGAGCAGATTGGTAAGAAATGGAATCAAAAAAAGATGTGCAATCAAAAATTTCAAAATCTCCCTTTTCTTTAAAAGAGGTTATTTTTATAACATCTCCTGAATTAATGTGAAAAGTATCTGCAATTGAATATTCGCTTTCTAAGTTAATGCTAATGGCAACTGATGTTGTGTTTTTAACAAACCCATTATATTGCGTGGAACTAGTGTTGCAACTAGCAAAAACCAAGGCAAGTAATGCTGTAATTAGGTTAACTGATAAATTCATAGCTAATAATGTTTGAACCAAAGGTAAATAATTTGAAAAGCTTAATGTTTTGTTTGAATTAGACTAGGGTTATTTAAACCCTTCATTAACGCCTAATCCAAATAAAGCAAAATCATATTTAGTAGGGTCGTTCGGATCTAATTTTGAAAGTTTAGAAGTTATTTCTGAAACAGCTTTCCAGTCGTTTTGCTTCCTTGTTAATAAGCCTAGTGATCTTCCTACATTGCTTGTATGAACATCTAATGGAAGATGAAGTTTAGCAGTAGGTATAAGATCGTTCCAGATACCCAAATCAACTCCGTTTTCATCTTTTCTAGTCATCCATCTAAAATACATACAAACCCTTTTTGAGGCTGATCCTTTTAGTGGGTCGGGGAGATGTTTAGTACTTCGGTCAGCATATGCGTTTTCGAAAAAAACTTTTTTGAAATGATGTAGGGCTTCTTGTTGAGTATTGTGTTCTTTGAAAAGTTTAGAGAAACAATTCCCAAGTGTTTTATGTTGTTTATAAATTTTTTGAAGTGCAAAAGCAAAAGTTGTACAGTCTTGTGCATTAAATGTTCGGTGTTTGAAATCTGTAAAAACGGTTAAGTCAGATTCTTGAAAATTTGTAATGAAATCAAAAGGACTGTTGTCCATTCGTTCCATTAGATTAGTTGCATTTCTGATAATTGATTTTCGATTTCCCCAAGCTAAAATCGATGCAAAAAGACCCGATATTTCAACATCTTCTATTTTTGAATAAGAGTGAGGGATTTTTATAGGGTCCTCTTCAATAAAATCAAAATTATTGTATTGAACGTATTTATCGTTTAAAAAATTTCTTAATTCAGACTTTGTCATTTTTTATAATTTGTCCGTCTGCAATTTCAATTACCCTGTCTGACAATGCAGCAAGTTCTCTATTGTGTGTAACGATAATAAATGTTTGTTGCAGGGAATTTTTCAATTCAATGAATAAATTATGCAATTCATCCGCATTGTTTGAATCAAGGTTTCCTGAAGGTTCATCCGCAAGAATTACAGAAGGTTCATTAATTAATGCTCTAGCAACCGCAACCCTTTGCTGTTCGCCACCACTCATTTCACTAGGTTTGTGAGTTGCTCGATGGTCGATTTTTAATGTTTTAAGTAGTTCATTAGCTTTTGCTTCAATATCGCTTCTTTTTCTTCCTTGAATTAAGCCTGGCATTATCACGTTTTCTAATGCTGTAAATTCCGGTAATAGATGATGGAATTGAAAAACAAACCCAATATCGTTGTTTCTAAACTTTGAAATCTTTTTATCATTAAGATTGTGGACAGGTGTGTTATTAATGATAAGTTCCCCTGAATCAGGCTTATCTAATGTGCCAAGAATTTGCAGTAAAGTTGTTTTGCCCGCACCCGAGGATCCTATAATCGTCACTAATTCCCCTTTTTCGATGGTTAAATCAATTCCATTTAGGATTGAATTGCCATCGTATGATTTTTTGATATTTTTTGCCTGAATCATTGCTGATAAAGATAGCTATTTGATTTATAAATGAAGTTACACAAAAGATCCTTGTTGAAAACTACTTACTTTTTATAACCGTAAGGTTTGCAAGCTTTCAACTACTTGTGTAAATTTCAAAAATAAATTTAAACAACGAACTATGAAAAGGTTTATCGGGGTTGATATTGGTGGTACAAATACCAAGATTGGTATTGTAACAAGAGATGGAGAAATAACTGAGAAAATTAAGTATCCGACTGCCGAGTTAAGTTTAGGTGATGGGTTTATTAAGAACTTTAGCCAAAAACTGGAAGAATTGTTATTTGCTAATCCAGACATTAAAAATGTTGGAATTGGTATACCAGGATTAATTTCTAAAGACAGAAGATCGTTGTTGGATTTGGCAAATATTCCAAGTTTAAGTGGAGTTCCTATTTTAGATAAACTTGAGAAGTTATTACCAGGCTATCAATTTGCGTTAGATAACGACGCAAATGCTGCTTGTTTAGGGGAACATTATTTTTCTGAGCACGACTTACCGAGTACATTTTTAATGGTAACATTAGGAACTGGTATTGGTGGAGCTGCTGTTATTGATGGAGAATTGTTTTTAGGTGGAAATGGTAATGGTGTTGAAGTAGGGCATATGTTGGCAGATGAGGATCATGTTTATGAAGACTTCATTAGTAAACGTGCGATGGTTCAGTATGTAATTCATAAGTTGGAAAAGGATAAGTATAAAGATTCAGTATTAGCTGAAATAGATAAAGACTTTTTAAACGCAAAAGATATTGAGCTTGCCTTGAAGTCGGGAGATAAATTGGCTAAAAAAGTATACAGTCATTTTGGGAAATGGCTTGGTAAAAATTTAGTTTCTTCTATGAGAGTTTTGGATATAAACACAATCCTTTTAGGAGGTGGAGTTTCCAAAACGTTTAAGTACATGGAAGAGCCAATGATGAAAGAAATAAACAAGTTTTTAGGCGATTATTATACTAAGGATTTGGTGATTATGAAGGCATCGTTAAAAAATGAAGCTGGAATTATTGGAGCAGCTTCGTTAAATTTTAAGTAAGAAAAAAAATTAGTAACCGAGTGTCTTTAGCATGTTTTCAGAAGATTGCTCCTCAGCGAAGACTTCAAAATCTAGTTCATTGTTTTCATCGCTTGAAATTACAACATGTTTGGGTGATGGAATAAGGCAATGTTTTATGCCCCCATATCCAGATAAAGCTTCTTGGTAAGCCCCAGTATTAAAAAGTCCGATGTACAATTTATTCTCATCAAGGTTGGGCATGAACAGTTTGTTGTTATGCATGTCTGCATTGTAAAAGTCCATGCTGTCGCACGTTAAACCACCTAGGAAAGCTGTTTTGTAGTCGTTGTGCCAATTGTTAACTGGTAAAATAATAAAGCGTTGATCGATGCCCCAAGTATCCGGTAGAGTTGTCATAAATGAGTTATCAATCATATACCAAGACTCTCGATCATTCTGGTTTTTTTCATCTAACACACTATAAAAGTTGGCACTAGCCTCAGCAACTGTGTAAGTGCCGAACTCTGTGAAAATATTTGGTTCCTCAGTTTTATTTTCTTTGCAAGTCTCTTTAATTTCTTTTAAGATTTGATAGATAAAATACTCATAATCATAATCGAAATCTAATTTATTTTTAAATGGTAACCCTCCTCCGATATTTAATCCCGTTAGAGTAGGGCATATTTTTTTTAGTTCAGCATAAATTTTTAAACACTTCGCTAATTCATTCCAATAGTAAACTTGATCTTTTATTCCAGTATTGATAAAAAAATGCAACATAACTAAAGAGCCATGGTGATGATTTTGTAACTGGGATTTATAATAATCTACTATTATTTTTGGTTGAATACCTAATCTACTTGTGTAAAATTGAAAATTTGGAACCTCTTCAGTCGCGATTCTAAGTCCATATTTAAAAGGCTTTCTGATTTCAGCAGCATAAGATTTAAATTCTTCAGTATTGTCTAAAATTGGGATTGTATTATAAAAATCATTGTTAATGAGTTTTATAATGTTTTTAGTGTATTCGGGTCGTTTAAAGCCATTACATACGATCACCTTATCTTTTGATAAATGCCCAGATTTGTATAAACTTTCAATTATAGGTATGTCATAAGCTGATGATGTTTCTAAGTGTACACCGTTATTCAATACTTCCTTTAGCACGAAAGAAAAATGTGAACTTTTAGTACAATAGCAATAGGTGTAATCACCTTTGTAATTCAACTTTTCCATTGTTGAGCTAAACATCTTCTTGGCTTTATTAATTTGCCTTGAAATAATGGGTAGATAGGTGATTTTTAAAGGAGTTCCGTGTTTTTCAAGAATAGGTTTTAAATTTATACCGTTAAATGATAAATCGCCCTGATTACTAACTTTAAATTCAGGAGAGTTTTTTAAATCATCTTTTAAAAGTTCGTGATATGAAAACGTAGACATCTCTAATAACTTTGTTCATTAAAAGTAATTAAAAACTACATGTCAAAATAGAATTTGTTCAGGAAATTAAAGCAATTAAAAATATTATTTTTTTTCAATATTCGTATTCACCTCTTTGCTCTCTTGCATTCAACTAGAAAAACTTTCAAATTTCACCTTTGATACCCGATTAAGCGATATCTAGGGATACTAGAAATATAAAGGAAATCGTTATGGTGTAGTTGTGTTGTTGGATGGATTAAGTCTTGTTAATATTATAAATACAAACCTTTCCGTTGAGCTTTATCGAAAAAAAGTACTGAGTAGATATGTCTAGATTTAAAAGTTTACAAAGATAATTTATAGTTGAATTCTCAACTAGTGGCATAGAATTGTAAATAGTTTGCTTTGAGCAAACTACACTTGAAATAATAAAATTATGTGCGAATAAAGCAGCGAAATTATTTGATTAAAAGAGAAAGCTTTTTTGATTTGCAAATCAAAAAAAAGATTATAAATTAAAGGCTTGAAACAGGATTATATTTATTTAAATCTCAAAAAATAAATACAAGATGATTACTAAATCAGGAAATATTGAAATCCCAGGTTTAAATGGGAGAGGGATTGTAATGGATTACAGGTATAAAGAGAATTCGAATCAAAAGCCTCTAATTTTGTTTTGTCACGGTTTTAAAGGATTTAAGGATTGGGGGCACTTTAATTTAATTGCAGATGAATTTGCAAAGAAGAATTTTATTTTATTAAAGTTTAATTTTTCTTTTAATGGCGGAACTTTTGAAAATCCTATTGATTTTCCAGATTTAGAAGCCTTTGGTAATAACAATCATTCCAAAGAATTAGACGATGTAAGTCAAGTTGTGAAGTATGTACAATCTGAAAGTATAGCGCTTCCGTATTGGAATGGTGAAATTTATATTTTAGGTCATAGTAAAGGTGGTGGGTTAGTATCTGTTGCTGCTAGTCAAAATAGTGAGATTACAAAATTAGCAACATGGGCTTCTATTAGTGATTTCAATTATGCGATTCCTAAGGGAGATAAATTATTAACTTGGAAAGATGAGGGTGTGCAGTTTATAAAAAATGGGAGAACGAAACAAAACATGCCTATTTACTATCAGTTTGTTCGTGATTTACAAACAAACAGTCGGAAATTATCTATTCAAAAAGCTGTTGAAAATTTAGAAATACCACATTTAATCATCCACGGAACATTAGACGATTCTGTGGATATTAAAAACGCTCGTTTATTAAAGTTGTGGAATAATGATGCACATTTTTTTGAAATCGAAAATGCAAATCATGTTTTTAACGGAAAACATCCTTGGACACAAAATAATTTACCTGAGGAAACCGTTAAGGCAATTGAAAAAACAGTTGAATTCTTTCAAACTTAGTTTATTTTTAAAATTTTTAAAAAAAATTGGTTGATTTATTTTTCTGAAATAAGATTCAAATTAAACATTTAGACATATTTTTGCGCAATGCGGAATTTAGTAATCATAGCTTCCTTTATCCTAATACTGTCTTGTAAGTCTACTTATGAGGAAACATTAAAGAGTAGAGATGTAGAGAAAAAGGAAGAATTAGCATTTAAATTATATGAGAAAGAAGACTTTTTTAAAGCATCAGATTTATTTAAGTCGTTAATTCAAGATGTAACTGGTGGAACGGAAATAGAGAAAATGTTTTTCTTCTACGCTATGTGCGATTACAAGATGGGTGATTATGGATTGGCTGCTTATGAGTTTGAGCGGTTAATTCAAAAATTCCCAAGGGGAAAGTATACAGAAGAATCACAGTTTTTAATTGGAATGTCAAATTTCGAAAAAGCACCTCCCTCTTATTTAGATCAGGATTACACAAAGAGAGCTATTGAATCTTTTCAATTGTTTCTAGATAAATACCCAAATAGTAAACGTAAGGCAGAAGTAAATGAAAAAGTAGACGTTTTAACTCAACGAATAGAGGTTAAAATGTACGACCAGGCTATATTATATTATAGAATGGGAGAGTATAAGTCTTCAGTTGTAGCCTTAGAAGGTTTGTTAAATGAATTTCCAGATTCGGATTACGCGGAAGAAGTTGGTTTTAAAATCGCCGATTCCCATTTTGAATTGGCAAAACAAAGCATTGAATCAAAACAAATCGAGCGTTTTAAGAAAGCTGTAAAGGCATCAACTAAATTTAATAAGAAGTATCAGGAGAGTAAGTTTTTAGATCGTTCTAACCTGATTGCTAAAAAAAGTTTAGAGGAGGTTGAACGTTTAAAAAGAGAGCTACCCGACTATTATCATAAAACGGGTAAATATGATAAATCAATTGATTTATATGAAACATTGTTAAGAAGAACTTCTAAAGAAGCGGAAAAGCAAAAAATCGCGTCCAAGTTATTTAAAGTTTATCATACTAAAGCCCAAAAGGGATTTACGCAGGATAAAGTAGAAAATTATGAGAACTTAATGACATATTACAATGCATTGAGTGAGTCAAATCGATCATTTATTAAATCAACTATAAGTAAAGAACTTGCATCCTCAAAAATGGGATATCAACAGTACAAATTAAGCGCTGCTTATCAATTATATAAAGAAGGTAAATACTTTTTTGCGATTGCTCAATACAAAGTTTTAATGAAGGATACATCAATAAAGGTTACGCCTAAAGATTGGTATTTTTACATGATGGCTAATTATAGGTATGCTAATTCGCAAGAAGCACGAATAAAAAAAAATTCATTAGATTCCATAAAAGAATTTCACTCAATTATAGCTGATAAGATATCAGAATCTTCTTCAAGTTATACAGGCAAAACAGCAAAGCTTATTAAAAAAGTAGACGCAGAGTTAACTGCATATCCTATTTTATTGGTCAAGGAACCTTACAAAAATGGGAAATATAAAATTGGTATTTCTAGGGCTCAGAAATTACTTAGAATAGAATTAAGTGAGAAAGATGAGGAAGAAATTGTATATTTGTTGATTAGCACTTCAATTAAGCATGCTTTTAAAGGGAAGAAATTCGAAAGATTCAGTCGCTTTGAGTACGCTAAAAATGTTTACGAGCAATATAAGCCAAGGGTTAAAACTATTGAAAACATTGAACGATTGAAGAGACTAGAAGATAAAATTAATAAAGCACTTTTAAAGTATCAAATAAACGAGGAGTAATGGATTACAAAAAAACAACTGCACCAGGATCAACGATTACAAGAGATGTTACAGATTTTTCGAAAGGAGAAAATGTATACGAAGTATTAAACGTATTGGCTAAAAGAGCTGATCAAATTGGTATTGAATTGAAGCAGGAGTTGAACTCTAAACTAGAGGAATTTGCATCCTCTACAGACAACTTGGAAGAGATTTTTGAAAACAGAGAGCAAATCGAAATTTCAAAGTTTTACGAAAAGTTACCTAAACCAGGTTTAATTGCTCAAGAAGAGTGGGTTAATGACGAAATATACTTCAGAAATTCTAATAATGTATTAGCTGAAAAAGAAACTGAAAGAGAGTAAAATCCTTTTTTAATAAATATGCTTAAGGGCAAAAAAATACTAATCGCAGTTTCGGGTAGCATAGCTGCTTACAAAACTACATATTTAGTTAGAGCCTTAAAAAAACTTCAAGCGGAGGTGAAAGTTATAATGACTTCCTCCGCTTGTGATTTTATAGGACCTCTCACTTTATCAACTGTTTCAGGGAACCCCGTACACTCTAAATTTTACAATTCCGATTCGGGTGAATGGACTAACCATGTAGATCTTGGTTTATGGTCTGATTTAATGGTTGTTGTTCCTGCATCTGCAAATACCATTTCTAAAATGGCTAATGGGATTTGTGACAACTTACTTGTCGCAACTTATTTATCTGCAAAATGTCCTGTTTGGTTTGCTCCCGCAATGGATTTAGATATGTACAAGCATCCCTCCACCTTGATTAATATTCAAAAATTAAAAGATTTTGGTAACGTTTGTATTGAGTCTCCAAGTGGAGAGCTCGCCAGTGGTTTAATTGGTGAAGGCAGAGTGGAGGAGCCTGATGTTATTTCTGAAAAAATAAAACAATTTTTTCTTTTAGAACAAGACTTTTCTGGGAAGTCGGTATTAATTACTGCAGGACCAACATTTGAAGCTATTGATCCCGTTAGATTTATCGGAAATCATTCAAGTGGGAAAATGGGGATTGTAATTGCTGATGAGTTTGCTTCTCGTGGAGCGAATGTTATATTAATCTGTGGACCTTCAACCTTACAGCATAAAAACGAATCTATTACGAGAGTAAATATAGTCTCTGCGCAGGACATGTTTTTAGCTGTAGATAAACTAAGAGATACTTTTGATGTTGCTGTTATGGCTGCAGCTGTTGCAGATTATACACCTGCTGAAATTTTCATAGAGAAGGTTAAGAAAAAAGAAGGCGATTTAAAGGTTAAACTAAAACGTACTACCGATATTATTAAGTCATTAGGTGATTCTAAAAAACCGCATCAAGTTTTGATTGGTTTTGCAATGGAAACTCAAAATGAGATTGAAAATGCAAAAAAGAAAGTAATTGTAAAAAATGCAGATATAATAGTTCTAAATTCGCTTAAAGACAAAGGAGCAGGATTTAAAACGGATACGAATAAAGTAACTTTTGTTTATCCAAACAATAAACTGAAAGAGTTTGAGTTAAAATCAAAACTAGATGTTGCTAGAGATATAGTAAATGCCGTTAAAGATTTATTAAACAATGATTAAATACTTATCCATTCTTTTTCTTTTTATTTCTTTTTCTGTTAAGTGTCAGGAATTAAATGCTAACGTTGTAATTAATCATCAACAAGTAAGAAGTTCAGACGATTACATTTATGACAATATGAAAAAGTCCTTCACGGAGTTTTTAAATAATCGTAAATGGACTGGTGATAAATATAAACTAGAGGAAAGAATAGAATGTTCGTTTTTTATCACAATCAGTAGTAGAAGTGGTAATAGTTTTTCTGGTTCAATACAGGTTCAGAGTGGACGTCCTGTTTTTGGGGTAAATTACAAAACAACTATGTTTATTGTAAATGATAATGATTTTGATTTTGTCTATGTAGATCAGCAGGCTTTAGATTTTAATCAAAATGAATTTACTTCTAATTTAACTTCAATTTTCGCTTTTTATACTTATGCTATTTTGGGATTAGAGTATGACTCTATGAGTAAAGAAGGCGGTTCAAAATATATTTCTAAGGCTTTCGATGTAATGACAATAGCGCAAAATGGTGGAGGTTCTGGTTGGCGTTCATCTGATGGAAGTCAAAATAGATATTGGCTAATTGAAAATTTAAACAATCCTGCTTTTAAAGATTTTAGAGATTGTATCTATAAGTATCATAGAGAAGGATTGGATTTTATGCACAAGGACAAGAAGCAAGCTGAGTACGTTATATTCAAAGCTCTGCTTGCTTTAGAAAGTGTACATAAGCGCCAGCCTTCTTCTTATTTATTACAAGTATTCTTTAATGGAAAGTCAGATGAGGTAGTGAATGTGTTTCAAAAAGCAACCCCACAACAAAAGTCAAAATTAGTTCCTTTATTAATTAAGATTGATCCGGGAAACACAAAAAAATACAATAATATATTAAAAGGAACTTAAAAATTTATTTTAGGAATAATCGTAAAAAAAAAGTCTCGATTTGTCGAGACTTTTTAAATTCTAAAATATAAAAAAGTACTTATTCTCCTTCAGCTGGTTCTTTAGTGGACTCTTTTTCAGATTGAGTTATTTCTATTTCTTCCTCAACTTCTTCTGCTTCTTTTTCTTCTTCAATTTGTACTTGAGTTTCAACAACCGGTGTAGGTACATATGCATTTAAAGCTTCTACTAAACCAGGCACAACTTTATATGCTTTTTTATACTTGTCACACAAGGCTTTTAAAGTAGCTACTTCCTGCCCCTCAAATTCTTGCACAAGAGCACCTATTTTTTTTATTTGCCTTGGGTGGTATAATGTGAAAAAATCTTTTAATAATTGTTCGAAATTTTTGGCTACTGACATAATCAAATCGTTATTTATCGGTTTATCAAAATGAAATTTAAACAAATTTACTTATACAATGTAACTTTTGTTTCATTTAATTGTTTTAAAACAAGAACTTAGAGAAATTTAGGTTTTAAACTCGGGATTTAAGGTATTGACTACAGAAGACTACAATAAAGTTGTAAAGAAAATTAGTCATAGGCTATTTGGATATGTCTTTAAATTAACTAAAGATGAAGAGGATGCCAATGATTTAGTTCAAGATGCTTTTATGAAGCTTTGGATAAACCGTGAAAAAGTTGAGTTTAAAAAAGCGAAGTCATGGTTATTTACTACTGCGCATAATGCGTTTATAAATTTTATTAAAAAGAGTAATAGGCAAGAACGAATTGGAGAAGGAGTTGATATTCCTGTTGAATCTAAGAATCGATTTGAATTACAAGAGATTATCGATTTAGCAATGAAGAGTTTACCTGAACTTCAAAAATCAATTATTCTTTTAAGAGACCTGGAAGGTTATAATTATAAGGAAATTGGAGATATGCTAAAATTAAATGAATCCCAGGTGAAGGTTTATCTGTTTAGAGCTAGAAAGAAAATTAAAGACCAAATTAAAGACCTAAGTATTTTAAAGGTATGATTGGAAAAGAAAATATAGAAGAAAAGATATTTGAATATTTCGAGGGAGACTTATCTCCACAGGAAGCTTCAGATTTAGAGATGTTTATTCAAGATAATCCGGAGTTCAAGGAGGATTTTGATGCATGGAGAAATAGCACTGTTGTTGCAGCGCCGATGACATACAAGTTTTCGGATGAACTATTGGTTGAAGAGTCAACTTCTCCAAAAAGTTGGTTTAAGTGGGCTTCAGGTGGTGCTTTTTTGTTCTTAATCTCAATTGTTTCAGTTGGTTTGATATATAACTATTCTGATTCAAATGAAAAGTTAGCTGTGCTTAAGGGAAGTATTGAAGAGTTGAACTCAATTTCTAAGTCTGAAAGTATAAACACTAAAGCTGTTATTTATGAAGGTAATTTGAATTTGAATGCGTCAAAATTAGAAAATCAGATTTTAGTAAACGCTAGTGAAAAAGTTATATCTATTGCTGTTAAGGAAGAGAAAATCTTAACTAGTAAGACATTTAAATCTGGAGATTCAAGGCTTAATATTAATGGTGATTTAACTTCAATTAAAAGGCAAAACACAAAAAAAACTAAGTCTGAACTAGAGGCTGATGTTTTGATTCGGTCTATCCTTAACAAGGATCAAAGTAACCAAGAATCGAGAATAATAACTTCACTAAACATAGAAAAGTTTAGTATAACCCGTGAGTTTAGTAAGATTTTTGTTGCTTCAAAAGACCGTTTAGAATTAAGTGCTAAAGGTTTACACGGCTTAAAAAAATCTAATTATGATTACGAAAATCCGAATCAACCTAAATTATTTGTAACAAATTTTAAAGACCCTTATTTAAATTACTCTTTAGCACATCTTCTTGAAGAGAACGGAAGTTTTGCAGGAAATGGAGCATATGGTTTAAGATCAAAAATGCTATATAGGACTGAATGGCCGAATGCTAGTGAAGAGAGTATTACTTCACAAATATTTTCGGTAGATGGATACGTAAGTGCATTAAAAGGTGGTTTAGGTGTATTTGTGAATGCCGATAGAATAGGACATGGGAAATTGAACAGTACAGCTGCGTCTATTATTTACTCTCCTAAATTAGTAGTTAAGGGTATAAGTTTAGAACCATCTTTTAAATATACTTATAACCAAAAGAATATTTCTTGGAATCAAGTTGAAGAAAATGATGTTAAAGACCCTAGGAATGGTGTTTTGTACGCTTCAATTCCTTTTTCACCGGATCAAATATTGAAATCTAATTTTGTTCATCATGACCTAGGTTTAGGTATGTTAATTAATGCAAAGAAGTTTTTTATCGGTGCGCAAGTAGACCACCTTAATAGATCGTCTTATACAAGCTCTATTTTTGACCAAGATATTACTATACCAACAAAAATTTCTGCAATGTGCGGAACTGATATCATGAAAAATAAAGATGGAAAGTTAATTTTTAGTCCATCATTTAACTTTGTAAAGTTTGGTAATTATTCTGTTCTTTGGACGAATGCTCAAGTAAGCTACCTAGGATTTTTATTCGCTGGAGGATTTGCGACTAATGACGAGTTAATGACGAGTTTAGGATATGGAAATAAAAAAGTTAGATTGGTTTATGGTTTAGGTTTTTCAAAGCCTAGTGAGTTTTCAGGATTAGTAGTTTCTGGCAAGTACTACGAGTCACATCAATTAAGTTTAACGGTTAATCTTCAACCTAAAAAAAGATAGGCATACGGAAATCAGCTTTTAAGAAAGACCAAAGGCAATTTTTTTTGGCAAATTTCATCAATTTTATTCATTTTTAAATTCATCAAATTATGAAAGGGAAGGTCTATGCGTTTTTGTTAACAGTCGTAAGTTTTATTTCTGTCGCTCAGGATAACCAGTATTCTCAGTTTTACGCTAATAAATTGTATTTAAATCCTGCTTTTACTGGAACTGAAATTTGTCCTCGAATAATACTAGGATTTAGAGATCAGTGGCCTGGTTTAACTGGAGAATACGTAAGTTATTCGGCTTCGTACGATCAGTCTGTGAATAAAACAGGATTTGGTATAATATTTAATGGCGATGATGCTGGTAAAGGGGTTTTGAAAACGAATACAATATCAGCTATTATGAGTCCTAAAGTTCAATTGACAAACGCTTATACCTTGTCTTTTGCTGTATCTGCAGGGATTATTCAAAAAAAAATGGATCATTCAACTTTAGTTTTTCCTAACCAAATTAATTCAGATGGTCCAAATTCAGTACCTCAGGAAATAAATAGTGATGTTTCTAAAATTACACCAGATATTTCTACAGGGATGTTATTGTATTCAAGTGATGTTTATGTTGGATATTCAATGCATCATGTACTTCAACCAAATAATATCTTATTAGGTCCCGCTGGTTTGTTATATCGACGACATACGATGCATTTAGGTACAAATATTTCGCTTCCAAAATTTCCAGGGATAACAAATAAAGATCTAGCAAAACTTGCTCCTCAGATAGTGTTTCAAAAGCAGGGTCCACATACTGAAATGAATTTTGGAATGTATTTTTCCAAAAGTAAATTTACAACAGGTTTATGGTATAGAGGTGAAGACGCTCTCATTTTAGTTGTTGGTGTTCAGTCGAATAAATACAGTTTTGGATTTAGTTATGACGCTACGATTAGTAAATTATCAGATCAATCTTTGGGTGCTTTAGAGATATCAGCATCTTACAAATTTAATTGTGTTTCTAGATCTAAAAATATCAATCGAATTGATTGTCCTTCTTTCTAGCAACATTTTAAGCTAGGTTACGTTTTTAAGACTAAAACTGGTTTAATTTTTGTTTAAAAACTTTAAATAATTAGTATTTCTATAACTTAGTATCCTACTTATGAAAAGTTTAATTTTATTCATTCTTTGTCCTTATTTACTTTTGTCCCAAGGAGAATTCGATCAATGGAGATTTGGGTACAATGCTGGTATTGATTTTAGCGCAGGTTACGCGGTTGTTGTTTCTTCAGGTGTATCTATAAGTTCTCCTGAAGCTGCTGCAAGTGTAAGCGATTGTAATGGTGATTTGTTGTTTTATACAGATGGTCAGGATGTTTGGGCAAAAAATAATAACAGAATGGAAAACGGTTATGACCTCCGTGGGGTTGGAGCCGCATATCCATCAAGTCAAGGTACTATAATTGTAAAACGTCCTCAAAGTTCATCCATTTATTACATCTTCACTTCTAGTGACATTTTTGGGGTGAATTATTCCATAGTTAATATGGCTGCAAATGGCGGCTTGGGGTCTGTAATTCAAAAGAATATTAATTTAAGTAGTGGATTAACACAGAAATTAGGTGTTACTTACCACGGAAATGGTAAAGATATTTGGGTGCTTACTCATTATGAAAACTCTGATGTTTATGAGGCTTTTTTAGTTACTCAAACTGGAATTGGAGGTAGTAGTGTTAAAAGTTCTACGGGGCCAGTATTCACTACTTCTCACGGTGATATTAAGTTTAATCAATCGGGTACTAAAATTGCTGCAGTTGTTCAAGATCAAGATTTAATAACATTAGCTGATTTTAATAAAAATACAGGTAAAGTTTCAAATTCTTTTGGAGTTGTTGGCGATATCAAACAGCCTCATGGTTGCGAGTTTTCACCTGATGACACCAAAATGTATGTTTCAGCTTGGGATGTTTCACCTTCAGGAGGTGTCTTTCAGTTTAGAACATTAAGTTCAAATTCCTCAAGTTTAATGTCTCCTGCGAAGGTTTCAGAGAGTTATATTCCTAATGGCTCACTTCAATTAGCGCCAGACGGGAAAATTTATATTTCAAATGATGGTGGTTTTTTTGGTAATTCATATTTGGGGATAATTAATTTCCCGAATAATTCGGCGGGGAATATCGGTTTTAATGATCGTGGAATAAATTTAGGAAGTGGGAGTAGTTCATGGGAACTACCTAACGTTACTTTGACAAATAACGACATTCCAGTTTCTAAATCTATTCTATCTTCTCAATTTTGTTTTGGTGATTCAACTCTTTTTTCATTGTCTAATAATTCGGGTTTAGTAGAGGTTCTTTGGGATTTTGACGACCCTAATTCTGGGATATCGAATTTTAGTTCAATACTTTCACCAAGTCATGTGTTTTCTGAGCCAGGAATTTATACAATTAATGTTAAGGTGACAAATGTTTGTAATATTGAAGAGTATTCTCAAATCATTACGATTCAGGAACTTCCTGAGTTGGGTTTAGACTCAATGACTGTTTGTCCTGATTTAAGTGTCCAAATAGGTCGGGATTCAGAACTTGGAATAGCATATAACTGGTCTCCAGGTTTAGGTTTAAGTAACACTGAAATTAGCAATCCATTTTTTAAATCCTCTGATATAGAGAGTTCAAATATTGAATACGTATTAGAGGCTACTTCTTCTAATGGGTGTTCATTTTCTGACACTCTAAAAATTAAATTAAACCCAAAGTTTATAGGAGTTCCTGATGTTTATTTATGCCCTGGGTTTGGTGTGACATTGTTTTTAGATTCTGCTATTAGAACTGCAAATTGGGAAAGTAATGTTTTTGTAAATGATTTATCTAGTTTATCACCTTATGTTAATCCTGATATACCAACCAATTTTATAGTTGATTTGATAGACTCTAATAATTGTTATTATTCAGATACCATATTTGTAAATGCTTTAGTAAAGGTTCCTGTTTCTGCAGGAATAGATAAGAGTGTCTGTTTTAGTGATTCAATTACAATAGGTGAAGATATTTCTCCAGATAGTTCTTTGTTTAATTGGTCGCCAATTGAAGGGATTTCTAATTCAAGTTCTGCTGTTACTCAAGTTTCACCTATTTCTTCGAAATGGTATTATATAACTGTAACAAATGATACGTGTTCAGCTTCAGATTCGGTTTATGTATTAGTAAACGATTTACCTAATATAAATTTACTTCCAATTGATACTTCTATTTGTATGATGGATACAGCTTTTTTTTCCGTGACAGGATCTGAAAATTACAATTGGTTTATTAATGATAGCTCTGTTTTAGCTTCAAATAAATATGAGCTTATTATCAAAAAGGATTTAGTTGCGATTGTAGATGGGCAAGATTTAAACGGTTGTTCAGCTTATGATACTAGCATAATTAAAGTACTAGAGCTTCCAGTTGTCAGTTTAACAACTGACACTTCGATTTGTATAGGTGATAGTATAATATTAAAAGCAAGTGGAGGTATAGATTATTTATGGTCTGAAAGTTCATTTGGAATAGATTCTGTTATTGAATTTACTCCCGAAAAAACGAATGTTTATTCTGTGAAAGTCGTTGGTTCTAATTCATGTTATGATGTTGATTCAGTTTCAGTTGTTGTAAATGATTTACCAACGATAGAACTAATGAGCGACACACTCATATGCGAAGGTTCTAGAGCTAATTTATGGGCGCGCGGCGGAGTCGTTTATGAGTGGTCTCCTGACCTTTACTTAGATCGTAATTTAGGCAGTGATGTAATTTCTTTACCAATAGATCCTATTACGTATAAAGTTGTTGTTGTAGATTCTAACCAATGTGTAGACTCAATGTTTACAAGTATAGATATAAATGTGAATCCTATTGCTAATTTTAATTATAACATTTTACCTGTTTGTGAAGGATTGGGAGTTCAATTTTCTGACAGCAGTGAATTAGCTGATAATTTTAGTTGGGTTTTTGGAGATGGCTTTTATTCAATTGAAAAAAATCCATATCATGTTTTTGGATATAATAGCAACACAATAACGTCATTAATTATTGGTAATAATGATGTCTGCTACGATACATTAACAATGGACTTTAATTGGTTGGAAATTTCGAATGTTATAGATGTTTTTGTGCCTAATATTATCACGCCAAATAATGACGGGATTAACGATTGTTTGACGATAACAGCACCAAGTGAGTTTGAATCGTGTACTTCATTAATCGTTTATAATAGATGGGGAATGAAAGTTTTTGATTCATCATTAGGTTTTCATCAAAACTTTTGTGGGTATAACGCTTATAATAATAACGCATTAAGTGAAGGAACCTACTTTTACACGGTAAAGGTTGGAGACTATTCCCTAAATGGTTTTGTAAGTATTATTAAATAATTGAAAAGCGAATGTTGTAGTTTTAACATTAAAACTGTGAAAAAACTTAGATGTCTTTTAAGTCCATTAAGTTTTTTTCCATTGCTTGAATAGATATCTCTTTATATTTTTTAGGTACCATAAATTCAGTATCTAAAATTTCAGTCTTTTCAACTTCGATAGCTGTGAAATGCATTACAACATTAAAGCGCTCAACTCTATATTCCATTAAAACACCTGGAATATCCTTGAACGGGGTACACCAATTGGGATCTTTAATGTTGATTTGATCTGTATACCATAAATCATAAAAATATTGATTGTTTGGACTATCAACTTTTACTTGTGCCTTGTGGCAAAGATAACCTGCTATTGATTTTGTATCTGGGAGTAATTCAAACTTATGATTCGGTATTTGCGCTATTAACTCATCAACTTGTTCAGTTCCTCTATGAGAAACATTTTTTTTTCTCATGAACTTTAACATTTCATGAAGATGCTTGTCTTGTGTGTTTGTGATATAACCTATTTTGATCATTCCTAATCCAAAAGTCAATTCCGTGTTAATGTTATTATTTTTGAATTGCATTTCCATTTCCGATGGCATAAGTTTTTCCATCCATTTGTCCTCTAGAGGTCGAGGATAGGAAATGTCATAAGTGATTACACCTTCAGTAACCTCGCCGTTATTTTCTTCGCAGGTTCCTGCAAGTAATAAAGGTAGGCCAATAATTGTAAAAAATTTAAAAAATTGTTTCAATTGCTAGTGTTAGGTGCCTGTTAAAGTTACTCTAAATTTAAGTAATTTTTTGCGGTAAAACTTTAAAAAAGCTTCTGCATTTTTAAAATAACTAAATATTCTTAGATTCTTTAAAATAATTTTAAAGGAAAAATCTATAATTCATTGTTGAGAATTTTATTGAGTGATATTAAAAATCAATAACTATCAACGATATGGGTGTGTTAAATTAAGTACTTTTGTTGGTATGCAGGATGTTACAGAATTAAGACCGATTTCTGATTGGTTACCAACCACACTTAAAGAAGTTAAAAAAAGAGGTTGGGAGGAATTGGATGTAATTCTTTTTTCTGGAGATGCCTATGTCGATCATCCTTCTTTTGGGTGTGCCGTAATTGCTCGTATAATTGAATCTGAAGGTTTAAAAGTTGCCATTGTTCCGCAACCAAATTGGAAAGATGATCGTGACTTTTTAAAACTTGGTAAGCCTAGATTGTTTTTTGGTGTTACGGGTGGGTGTATGGATCCGATGGTGAACCATTATACTGCCTCCAAAAGAAAAAGGTCAACAGACGCTTATACTCCTGGTGGAGTGTCAGGTTTCAGACCAGATTATGCAACGAGTGTTTATACCCAAAAATTAAAAACGTTATTTCCTGAAATTCCTGTTTTGATTGGTGGAATAGAAGCTTCTTTAAGAAGAGTTACGCATTATGATTATTGGAAAAATGAGCTTTCTCCTTCAATTTTAAAATCCTCTGGAGCAGACATGTTAGTTTACGGTATGGGAGAACAGCCATTAAGAGAAGTTCTTGGCTTGTTATCAAAAGGAGTGCCGTTTGAAAGAATTGATACTGTGAAACAGACTGCTGTTTTAAAGTCAGAAAAATTACCTAAAGTAAAAGCTTGGGAAGATGTTGAAATAGCACCTCATGAAGAGTGTTTAACAGATAAATTATCCTACGCTAAAAATTTCAAAGTAATAGAACAAGAATCTAATAAAACGTTTGCTCGAAGAATTCTTCAGAAAATTGATGGCGATATGTTGATAATTAACCCACCATATCCTACCATGACTGAAAAAGAGATGGATACTTCATTTGATCTTCCTTACACAAGAATGCCTCATCCCAAATACAAAAAAAGGGGTGTGATTCCTGCTTATGAGATGATTCGCCACTCCGTAAATATGCATAGAGGTTGTTTTGGTGGTTGTAGTTTTTGTACTATTTCTGCGCATCAAGGGAAATTTATAGCAAGTCGTTCTCAAGATTCGATAATGAAAGAGGTTAATCAGGTCACAAAAATGCCTGATTTTAAGGGGTATATTAGTGATTTAGGAGGTCCTTCGGCTAACATGTATAATTTAAAAGGTAAAGATCAGGCAATTTGTGACAAATGCGTAAGTCCATCTTGTATCCATCCAGTTATTTGTTCTAATTTGGATACGAGTCATAAGTCAATGGTTGAGATACTGAAAAAAGTTGACAACCATCCTGAAGTGAAAAAAGCTTTTATTGGTAGTGGAATTCGATATGATTTGTTAACAAATTCCTATAATAAGAATGGGGACAACTCTATGGATGAGTATCTCGAACAGGTTGTGACTCGGCATATTTCGGGAAGACTAAAAGTTGCTCCAGAACATACTGCTGATAAAACATTAAAATTAATGCGAAAGCCTTCTTTTAAACACTTTAAGTTGTTTAAAAAGAAGTATGACATGATTAATAAAAAACACAACTTAAACCAACCGTTAATCCCTTATTTTATAAGTTCCCATCCAGGAACAGATGCTGCAGATATGGCAGAGCTTGCTGCAGAAACAAAAGACTTAGGTTTTAAGTTGGAGCAAGTTCAAGATTTCACGCCAACTCCAATGACTGTAGCTACAGTTATTTACTATTCAGGTTACCATCCATACACGCTAGAAAAATTAGAAACTGCAATTGAGACTGACGAAAAGAAGGATCAAAATGTATTCTTTTTTTGGCATAAACATGAAAACCACGGGCAGATAAGAAAGCAACTTAAAAAAATAAATAGACCAGATTTAGAAACAAGACTTCTAGGAGCAACTGTTGCAAAAGAAAACACCCCGAAAATGAATAAAAGTAAGGGGCAAAAAGCTATGCCAGATTGGTTGGGCGAGCGAAGGAAAAAAGGTAATAAGAAAAGAAGGTAGCAAATAATTTTAATTGGATTACGATTAATAAATGAACGGAGGTTAAAGACTTGTTTAGTTTTAAATTATTGTATGGATATTCTTTCTCATACTTTTTCAGGGCTTGCTGTTGGAGCCACTTTAATGCCGTTTTCAAAACAAGGATTAAAATCAAAATTAGCTATCTTATTACTTTCAGGATTTGCAGGTTTCTTACCTGATGTTGATGCTATTTCTTATTGGAGTGGATTTGATTCTACTTTTGGAGAATGGTTTAATCTTGATTCTTCGGGCGTGAAAGTTTATCATGACAAGCACTGGTTTTCTCATCATGGATTGTTTCATTCTTTATTAATGGCATTCATTTTATGTGGAGTTATTTTTCTTGTGTCCAACCTGTTTCGACATAAGCAAATTAAACAACTCAATTGGAAACAAGAAAGCATACTGTATATATCTGTCTTGTTTGCATTCAACACTCATTTATTAGAGGATATGATAACTCCCGAATTCGTTTGGGGTGGTGTAGCTTATCTTTTCCCATCGGAGGATTATTGGGGTGGGACTGGCGAAATTTGGTGGTGGAACAATTACGATTTATTCTTGATTATTTTTTTGACTTTTACAATTAATATTTTTGCTTTAATCATTTGTAGAGTAGTAAGGTTGAAATGTAAATGGTTTGGTGTAGGAGTCTTTTGTGTTGGCGCGTTTTTCTTTTTTTTTCAATTAAAAACTCGACCGATTTTTTTTCAATATAAAGGGTTTTCAGGTCATCATGCAATTTGGGAAACAAATGAAAGACTTTCAAAAGAGATTCAAAAAGAAATATTAGGAGGTGATGTTTATGAATTTATGGAAAAACTCGATAGCGAAATTCCATTTTGGTTTTAGTTTATTTCAGACAATGCTCGCTCAACGACTTTACCATCAATTTTATTAGAAAGATATCCAATATAGGAGTCTTGGTCTTCTTCTAAAATTCCTGAGTCATTATTTTCAACGTTAAGTAATACTGAAATGAGTTTTGATTTGTTGTAAACTGGAATTCCAATTTTGTTTTTTATAAAGCCTTGTAGGTCTTGATTTAAATAATCTAAAACAATTAGAGGCTTTTTAAAATATATGGTTTCGATGCCAACTGTTGAAAAGCAAGTTATTATTCCTGTTGATTTTGCAATTAACTCGTACAAATCTGTTGATCTATCAATTACCACTTTAATTCCTAATGATCTACCTACATCTAAGAAATAGTTGTCGTCGTTTTCAATAGGGTGTGGTTTTATTATTAAAGTAGCTTTTTTAAGCTTAGATGAGGCTTCAATTACATCAGTCAAAACCTTTTTACGAAGATTTTCATCTCGTTGAGGCTGTGATGCAAAAACAATAATTTTTTCTGTTTTAATTTTTTCTGAAAGGTAAGGTATAACGTCGCTTCTGAGCTGACCTATTATTTTTGTTGTAGCGATTGGGTAATTAGATTCTGATAATAAATCTTTCCAATATTGCCCCCAGATTAAAAATTTGGTAGGGAAAATATTTTCTTTTTGTTCTGCCTTGGTGTAAATATATCCTGGATGTAAATTATGAATAGCACCATGTTGTATTGCTACAGTTTTTTTTTGATTGGCGTAGAATGCATCAAAAATTGCTTTTTGATTAGGGCTATATTCACTATAACTTATTAATGATTTAATGTCTTTTGTTTTAGAGAATGTTAGAAACCCAAAATATCGAATCAAAATAAGTTTAACACCCGGAGTATAGCTTTTTAGCAATGATATTATTATTGGGTTTGCAGGTGTTTTTTGTAATTGAGTCAACGTGTTTTTTATGGACTCTTTTCCTTTATTTATAGATGATTTATATTTAAGCCAACCTTTAATATATATCCATTCAGTAAATAAATGATCTTTCGGAATATTAAAAATAAGCTTAAAATTGACCCAGGTAAAATGTTGCCCTTTTTTGGGAGGTGTTACATCATTAAGAATTGTTTTATTGTTATGAGACCTCGACAGATAGCCAGTAACATAATTACTTCGTATAGTTTTTCCATCGGGAAATATAATAGGCTGATCGTTTTGAGGAAATTCTAAAAAACAAGAAGGCTTAATCCTTTTAAAAGTAATTTGGAAAAAGCTGATAACTAATCTTAATCCAAGAAATAATAAATACGAGAACGCTATTTTCTGAGCTGGTTGTTTTTTTTCTAAATCTTTAACTTCTACTTGTTTGTGCTCATTGTAATATGTTTTTAATATTTGGTTTGAGGTATGAAGTAATATGGGCTCTTGTATTGAAGCGTTATTTATCTTCTCAATTTTATAATTTAGATTTCTTAAATCAAAATAAAGTCTGAATTTCCAATAAAACCAAAAATTAACCTTGTCAACTTTTAAAGACTGATGAATCTTTTTATTTTCAATAGTTAAGTTTGAAAAACCATTTAACTCTTCTAAAGTGGAATAATTTATTATCGAAATTAGATTGGAATCCAGTTCTAAAATTTGGTTGTCTTTTAAAGATTTGTGTGCATTTAAATATAAAAAACTAGGGTCAGTAATGTCTTTTGTTGAGATATTATCAACTATAGTTTTCATATAAACATTATTTAGGATAGGTGAAAGTTTCGAAATAGGTAGGTATGTTTTCAAGAATTAAACTTTCAACGAATTCCCTAAATACACCTTCGCCGCCTTTTTTTAGTAAAAGATGTGTGTTGTTCTTTTTAACATATTGGGGAGCGTCCGAAGGACTTGCGCTAAAGTTTACTTTTGCCAATAGTTCCATGTCATTAATGTCATCTCCAATAAAAGCAACTTCATTTAATGAAATATTAAGCTTTTCACATAGTTCAGTTGCTACTTTAACTTTATCACTAATTCCTAGAAACAAATGTTCAATCTTAAGTTTTTCGGCTCTTCGTTTTACAATTTGTGTGTTTTCACCAGTAATGATTGCAACTGGGATGTTTAAATTTCTTGCGAATAAAACACCTGCACTATCAGAAGTGTTGAACTTTTTAAATTCATTTCCTGTTTGGTCGTAATACATACCTCCATCAGTCCAAACACCATCTATATCTGTGATAATTAATTTTGGAAGCATATTAGACTACGAATTTAGGATATAAAATTTCATTTGTTGCTATATCGGAAGATGTGGCTTTGCCAATAATTTGGTCTTTTTCATGCCATTTTAATCCGTCACCAGGACTAAGCATATGCAAATCCTCTTCTTTAATAATATGTCCTTTTGCTAGCGTCTTATTTGTTGCTATAGATCGCTCCAGTTTTGTTTGCGCTGAAACAACAGCGTCACTTCTAAAAATTCCTTCTTCTCCAAATGATAATTCTAAATTTCGAATATCTCTTAACATTCTTCTAATTCCATCTGAAGCAAGTGAACCTTCTTGATCAGTTCCTTTCATGTTACGATCAATAGTAATATGTTTTTCAATGACTTCAGCTCCCATTGCTACTGCTGCAACAGGAGTTACTATTCCGATTGAATGATCAGAGTATCCAATTGTATAATTAGGGTAGTTGTTTTTTAAATAAGTAATACTATTCAGGTTTAACTCTTTGTAATCAGAAGGGTATTGAGATAAACAATGCAAAATTGTAATGTTTGAATGGTATTTATTAATAACATTTAAACCATTGTCTAAATCGCTCTTGTCTGCCATTCCTGTTGAAATAATGATAGGGATTTTAGTTTCAGCTAATGCCTCCAATAGTGGAAGGTTGGTGAGGTCACGAGATGCAACTTTTAGATAGTCAGGTTGAAAAAGTTTTAATAAACTCAGGCAACCTTTTGAGCATAGTGTTTCTACGAAGTCAATACCTTTGGATTTTACATACTTATACACTTCAAAATGCTCTTCATCACTTAATTCAAGAATTTGACGATGCTCACCATAAGTAGGAGCAAATGCATTTTGTGAATCATATGGTTGATTCATGGCAGAAGCTGTAAGTTCCTCGTTTAAATCACGCTTAGTTAGCTTAATGGCATCAATTCCTTTTAGGTCTCTATTAAATAACTTGTCCTTAATCTTAAGAGTAGCCACGTCAACAATTGCTTTTGCTATGTCAACAGACCCATTGTGGTTTTGACCGATTTCACCAATTATATATGTCATTTTGAGTTTATTTTTATTTGAGACTTCATCTTTTCAATTAAAAAAGGATTAGCCTTTACAATTTTAAGAATTTCTTTTGTTTCTTCATTAAAAAAATCCTTTGAAGAATTAATAATGAAGTCACTTGAATCGAAATCTTCTTGGGTGTCGATTGTTAGTCTTAGAAAATCCTCTTTTTCAATATATTCAGGAATAGGAAGGTATTCAATAGAAAATAGAGAGGGATTATTATAGATAAAAGGAGTTACATGTTGTCTGTCTGATTCAGTAATTGATTCAGTATTTAAAATTTTCACTAGAGATTTTTGAGAAACTATTTCACAAAAAATACCATAATGGGTTTTTATGGCAGGAGTTCCGTCACTTTTAAGAAAACTTAAATAATCCTGGTTCTTATATGATTCGATTAAGCTTTTTAGTAACTGCACATCTAAAAAAGGATTATCTGCACAAATTCTAATAATTACATCAAGCTTATATTTATTTCCACAGTCAACAAATCTTTTTAAAACATTAGCTTCATCACCTCTAAAGCAAATAAAGTCATTTTCGTTAGCCCAGTCGTTAATAATATCATCATTATTAGCTGTTGTTGTCGCAATAATTATTGGAATGTTGAATATCGACAACTTTTCTTTTAAAATAGAAAGAGTAGATTTCCCATTTTTAAACGGCTTTAAGACTTTACTCGGAAGTCTTGTTGATCCCATTCTTGCTTGTATGATAACTCCAATATTCATCAGTATCCTAAAGCTTTTCTAATTCTAATTAATGTTTCACTTGCAATTGCACGAGCTTTTTCAGCACCGATTGCAAGTTTCTTATCCAATAAATATTTATCAGCCATTAATTCAGTATACAAGACTCTTTCTTTGCTGTATTTTTCACAAATCAATTCAAACAATTCCTGTTTGGCGTGCCCGTAGCCATAATTCCCGGCTCTGTATTTTTGATTTAATTCTGTAATTTGAGTTTCATCAGCTAAAAGGCTGTATAATTTAAATACATTACAAGTCTCAGGGTTTTTAGGCTCTTCTAGTGCCAACTCATCAGTTTTAATTTTCATTAAACTTTTTCTAAGTTGTTTGTCAGGTAGGAAGATATTGATTGTATTTCCATATGACTTACTCATCTTTTGCCCATCAACTCCTGGTACGTACATTGCTTTTTCACTTAAGCTAATCTCAGGAACAATTAAGATATCACCAAACTGATGATTAACTCTATTCGCTATATCTCTTGTAAATTCTAAATGTTGTTTTTGATCCTTTCCCACAGGTACAAGTTCCGCATCATACAATAAAATATCAGCAGCCATTAAAACAGGATAACTAAACAAACCCGCATTTACCTCACTAGCTCGTTCAGACTTATCTTTAAATGAATGCGCTAATTGTAATCTATTAAAAGGCATAAAACAGTTTAAGTACCAAGAAAGCTCAGTAACCTCAGGAACATCACTTTGCCTGTAAAAAACATTTTTTTCAATGTCTATTCCAAAAGCTAACCAAGTTGCTGCAACAGAATAGGTGTTTTCTTTTATAAGTGCACCATCTTTAATTGCTGTTAAAGAGTGCATGTCTGCAATAAAAGCAAAAATTTCGTTTTCACTTTGTTTACTCATTTCAATTGTTGGAATGATTGCACCTAATAAATTTCCTAAATGCGGGACACCCGTGCTTTGAATACCTGTTAAAATTCTAGACATAAAAATGTATTATTTTTCAAAAATAATCTATTCCTATTAGTTATAGAGTCCTTACTTGTATTATTTATATAGGTTTATTTATTGTGGTGATGTTTACTGGTAAGTTTATACTTGCTTATCTATATGGTTTTAACAGAAAGTTTATTTTCAAAAAGACGTGATTTCGTAAAGTAGGTTCGTCAAATTTTTCGGCATATTCTCTCTGTTCTTTTTTGACTGAATTTTCCGATTGTATTTGCTAGTTTTGGTGTATGAAGTGGATTTTGTTTTTACCAAGATTAGTTTGGAAAGTTTGGTTCTTGATTTACATGTTATTTAGTACCATTGTGCTTTTCCCATTCATCTTTGTTTTTATTGTAGTGTTGAAGAATTATTCTTTGACGTTTAACACTATATATAAAATTTGGGCTTGGAGTATTTGTCTTGCAATTGGAATTATTCCAATAATAAAAGGAAAAGATAAACTACCAAAGTGTGAGAGTTATATTCTAGTAGCAAACCATTCTTCTCAATTGGATATTGTTGTTCCCTATACTCGAATTAATAAATATTTTGCATTCTTAGCAAAAGAAGAATTAAAAAAAGCTCCATTGTTTAAAACGAATTTTAGAGGAATGAACGTTACCGTAAATAGAAAAGATATGGTTAGTGGTGCTGGCGCTTTAAGGGAATGCGCAGAAAAATTAAAAGAAGGAGTTAATCTTTTAATTTTTCCAGAAGGAACAAGGAGTAAAACAGCGCCTGTTATGAGATCATTCAAAGCTGGTCTATTTAAGTTGGCTGTTGAAAATGAGGTTCCTTTAGTACCCATGGTTTTTTTAGATAATTATAAACGATTGGAGGGAGGTGATACTTGGTTTGGAAAATGCGGACCTGGGCAGTCTAGAATGATAATTTTAGATCCAATTAACACAAAAGGTATGAAAAAAAAGGATATTCCAATATTAATGGAAAAAACTTATAAGGTTATGGAGGACTGTTTAAAAGCACATATTAAGGGTTTTTCATAAAAAGTTAGAAAAATTATTGATTATTTCTTCGATTAGTAAATGAGAATGAATAGTTTTGTGGTTACAAAAAATATAAGAAAATGGCTGTTTTAGTAAATAAAGAATCAAAAGTTATCGTTCAGGGGTTCACTGGAAGCGAAGGTACTTTCCACGCTGGACAGATGATTGAATATGGAACAAATGTAGTAGGTGGAGTTACTCCAGGTAAAGGGGGGCAAACTCACTTAGACCGACCTGTTTTTAATTCTGTAGCTGAAGCTGTAGAAAAAGCGGGTGCTGATGTAACTATTATTTTCGTCCCACCAGCATTTGCTGCAGATGCTATTATGGAAGCTGCAGAAGCTGGAATTAAAGTGATTGTTGCTATTACTGAAGGAATTCCTGTTGCAGATATGACTAAGGTTAAGAGCTACATCACAAATAAAGATTGCACTTTAATCGGTCCAAACTGTCCTGGAGTTATTACTGCTGGTCAAGCGAAGGTTGGAATTATGCCTGGATTTATCTTCAAAGAAGGTAAAATCGGTATCGTTTCCAAATCCGGAACATTAACATATGAAGCTGCTGATCAAATTTCAAAAGTTGGTTTAGGTGTTACAACTGCTATTGGTATTGGGGGCGATCCTATTATTGGAACAACTACAAGAGATGCCGTACAATTGTTAATGGCTGATCCTGAAACTGAAGGTATTGTTGTTATCGGTGAAATAGGTGGGAACCTTGAAGCTGAAGCTGCTGAATGGATTAAAGAGCATGGAACAAAGCCTGTAGTTGGGTTTATCGCTGGAGAAACTGCTCCAAAAGGTAGAACAATGGGGCATGCTGGTGCTATCGTTGGTGGTGAAGATGATACTGCTGAAGCAAAGAAAAGAATAATGAGAGCCTGCGGAATTACTGTTGTAGATTCTCCTGCTCATATTGGAAAAGCAATGGCTGAATTATTTGCAGTTAAAGCTTAATAAATATTGAAATTAAATCAAAAGCTGTTTACTTACTGTAAACAGCTTTTTTTATGTTCAGAATATGGCAAAATATAGGTTTTTATCAGACGAAGAGTTAAAAGAATTAGAAGAGGAGTTTAAACATTTCTTAATAACGAATGGTTTGCATACCGAAGAGTGGGAAGAAATGAATAAAAATGAGCCTAATAAGGCTATTGACATTGTTGGGCTTTTTAGTGATTTAGTTTTAGAGAAGGTATATGATAAAACTGACTATTTACTTCATATCGGCGCAAAGGACTTAAAAGCGTTTAAATTTTTGAAAGAAAAAGCAGTCTTGTTAGGAATCGAATATAAAGGGGAAGGCACTATTCCTTTAGAAAATACGTTAGAATTTATAGCTGAAAACGCTTCTGATATGCTTATTTTCTCAACAGGGAAGTCATTTACAGAGGAAATAAGAAATAAAGAGGTGCATTTTTTGGTGCAAAGTGGCGCTTTTGTCTCAGATAGTCTGATATTTGATTTTTTAAAAGAAATTAAAGGGAGAAATTTATAAAGATGAATTCTATTATTAGTAATTTAAAATTAATTTACGAGAATAGTAACAAAACACTGTTCTTTAATGTTTTAACTGTAATTGAATAACATATTAATCATATTATTGTTAGTTGTAAGTTCTGTTAACGCTCAGTTAATTACTAATAACTCTCTGTCACCTGAAGATTTAATAAAAAATGTTCTTGTTGGTAGCGGAATTGATATTAGTAATGTCACGTTTACAGGAAATGCTAAGGCAATTGGACAATTTGTTGGTGTGAATAGTAATATTGGAGTTGACGATGGAGTAATTTTATCAACAGGTACTGTTCTCGATCATGTGTTGTTAACAGGTGAAAAAAATGGGCCAGTAGGACCTAACAATAACGTAGGCGCAGGTAGTATTTGGAATGAAGACGGGGATAACGATTTAGAGGTTTTAGTGAATAAATTAACTTTTGATGCAGCTGTTTTAGAGTTTGATTTTATTCCTCAAGGAGATACGGTTGAATTTGAGTATGTATTTGCATCTGAAGAATACCTTGAAGAGGTTGATAATTCCCAGTTTAACGATGTATTTGCTTTTTTTATTAGTGGACCTGGAATAGATGATGTTGTTAATCTAGCAGTTGTTCCAGGCACAAATACTGAAATTTCTGTAGGCACCATCAATAATGTTAGTAATAGTAACTTTTATATTGATAACGGAACAGGCAACTCAAGTCCCCAAAACAATGATTCAACAGTTGTTAATTTTGACGGATTTACAGTTCCTCTAAAAGCCATCAGCAAGGTACAGCCATGTAAATCTTATCACTTAAAAATAGCAATAGCAGATTGTACCGATAAATCTTTTGATTCTGGTGTTTTTTTAAAAGGAGGAAGTTTAACAAGTAGTCCTCAGTTTGAGCCTAAGCAAAAAACATCTGTAGATATTGGAAGTGAAAATCTAATTCCAGAAGGTTGCTCAAATGGAGTATTAGAAATTTCGAGGACTGAAAATTTATGGAACAACTTAACAATAGAATACCGTGTTTTAGGAGATGCTGAAAATGGAGTTGATTATAATAATTTATCTGGATCAGTTTCTTTTCTCGCAAATTCAACTACTACTAATGTTACCATAGTTCCAATAGTCGATGCTATTTCTGAAGCTAATGAAAGTGTTATACTACGTTTTCCTAACCCAAATGTTTGTTTGTTGGATAGTTTAGATTATACTTTTAACATCACTGAAATTATACCAATGATTTCTCAGCCAGATAGCTCCGAGATTGTTTGCCCAGGAGAAGATTTGTCAATTAGCTCAAATTTCTCAGGAGGCTTTAGCCCTTATCTTTACTCATGGGATAACGGTGTTGATTTAATAACTACTAATGTAAGTCCGTTCACAACTGAGGTTTTTAAATTTACTGTTTCAGATGCTTGCGGAACTAGCACTTCCAATGACTTTAAAGTAACTGTACCGAGTTATCAAGCATTGTCTATTGATTTAGGAGAGGATACCACTGTAGGATGCTCAGGAGTTAACATAGATTTAATACCTTCAATATCTGGAGGGTCTGGAGGTTATGTTTTCGAGTGGTCTGGTGGAGAAGAGTTATTTTCCATTTCTCCACAGATAACTGAAACAAGAGAGTTTACTTTAAAAGTCACAGATGATTGTCTAATAGAAGCTTATGATTCTGTCATGGTGATGCTGGACTATCCTAATTTTTCGGCGAAAATATTTAACGATACTGTTGTTTGTCCTGGTGATTCTGTTCAGTTTAGTGCTGATGTATCAGGAGGAATACCTCCCTATGTTTATGTTTGGGAAAATGGATCTCAAAATAATGTTGCTGTTTTTGTTTCCAACGAATCAAGATTTATAAAAATTTCTGTTTCTGATTCATGTGGAATAATTCCTGCAAAAGATAGTGTTGAGCTCTTAATTCAAAAGCCAACAGCTGACTTTATTATAACAACATCAAGAAAAGAGACAGATGAAATTATTTATTTTAGAAACAATTCTGAAGGTGCGGTTGAATCGTTTAATTGGGATTTAGGAAACGGAGTTAATTCCTTAGATGAGCATACTAATACTGTTTATACAACTGACTCGACATACGTTGTAAATTTAGAAGTGACCGATAGTTCCGGTTGTAAAGATGTAATTACTAAACTATTAAAAATAATTCCTCCTCTTTACTTTTACGTGCCCAATTGTTTTACTCCTAATGATGACGGGTTAAATGATTTTTTTCTAGCAAAAGGCATTGGAATTAAAACGTTTAATTTAAGAGTTTTTGATAGGTGGGGAGTTGAGGTTTTTGCTTCTAATGATATTAAAACTCCTTGGCATGGAAAATCTTATACTGGTAAAGAAATGCCAGATGGAGTTTATGTTTATAGAATTACATTAATAGGTGAATCTGGAGATGAGGTTGAAAGGCTCGGTACAATTACTTTGTTAAGGTAGAATGAAAAGAAAAAACAGGGGTTATGCAACGCCTGTTTTTTGTCTATTTGTTTGTGAAAATTATCCGAATATTTCTTTTTCACTAAAGTGAAAGCTTGTTTCTAGCTGTGCATTCTCATCTGAATCAGACCCATGAGCAGCATTTTTAGTCAAGTTTGTAGCGTAAGCCTTTCTGATTGTTCCTTCCCCTGCTGTTTCAGGATTAGTAGAACCTAGTAAATTTCTGAAGTTTTCAACCGCATTCTCTTTTTGTAATACAGCGGCTATTATTGGCCCACTAGTCATGAATTTAACTAATTCATCATAAAATGGTCTTCCTTTATGAACGGCATAAAATTCTTCCGCCTCGGCAAGAGATAATTGTTTCATTTTTAACGCAATGATTTTGAATCCCTCATCCTGAATCATTTTTAAAATACCACCAGCTACATTATTTCTCATTGCTTCTGGTTTAATCATTGTTAATGTGATATTTCCTGCCATTTTATTTAGGTTTAGAAGTCTAAATTTCGTTAAATAATTACAATTGCACGAATTTGGGTAGCAATTTATACATAATACTTTTTCTACTTAAAAAGTATCTGTTCGAAACTGTTGAAAACTGTAGGGTTTGAAAGGTTGGAAAGTTAGCTTTTTATTTATCTTTGGATATGCAAAAGAAGATATTAATCCTTGATTTCGGTTCTCAATATACTCAATTAATTGCAAGAAGAGTTAGAGAGCTAGATACTTATTGTGAAATCCACCCATATAACAATCCTCCACTAATTGATGATTCTGTTATGGGGGTAATCTTATCAGGAAGTCCCTATTCAACTTTAGATGACAACGCACCTGAGTTTGATTTAAGTGAAATTAAAGGGAAGTTACCATTATTGGGAGTTTGTTACGGGGCTCAATATCTTGCGAAAATAAATGGAGGAAATATTGAACCTTCTAAAATTAGGGAGTACGGAAGAGCTAATATTTCTAAAATAGACGATAAGCACCATTTAATGGATGGTTTTCCATTAGGTTCCCAGGTTTGGATGAGTCATGGTGATACAATTACAAAACTTCCAGAAGAATTTGAAGTAATAGCAAGTACTAAAGATGTAAAATGTGCAGCTTATCATGTTGCTGGAGAAGATACTTTTGGAATACAGTTTCATCCTGAAGTATATCATTCAACTGATGGAGCGATTTTGTTGAAGAATTTTATTGTAAATGTTTGTGGGGCTGAACAAAATTGGACTCCAGCTTCATTTGTTGATAGTACAGTTCAGGGATTGAAAGATAAAATAGGAACAGATAAGGTAGTTTTAGGATTGTCTGGGGGAGTTGATAGTAGTGTTGCTGCTGTTCTTTTAGATAAAGCGATTGGAAAGAATTTACATTGTATTTTCGTAGATAATGGCTTATTAAGAAAAGGAGAGTTTGAACAAGTACTTGAACAATACAAAATATTAGGATTAAATGTTAAAGGAGTAAACGCAAAAGATCAATTTTTAGATCAATTGGATGGCGTAAGCGATCCAGAAAAAAAGAGGAAAATTATCGGAAAAGTGTTCATAGATGTATTTGATGCAGAATCTCACAAAATTGAAAATGTAAAATGGTTAGCTCAAGGAACTATTTATCCAGATGTTATTGAATCAGTTAGTGTTAATGGAGGGCCATCGGCAACCATAAAATCACATCATAACGTTGGAGGATTACCTGACTTTATGAAGTTACAAATTGTAGAGCCATTAAGATTGTTATTTAAAGATGAAGTTCGCCGCGTTGGTAAAAGCATGGGAATGCCAGCTAACATTTTAGGACGTCACCCTTTTCCTGGTCCAGGATTAGCAATTAGAATTTTAGGCGCAATTACAAGAGAAAAAGTAAGAATACTTCAAGAAGTTGACGCTGTATTTATTAATGGATTAAAAGAGCATGGTTTATACGACAAGGTTTGGCAAGCGGGTGCTATTTTCTTGCCTGTACAGTCTGTTGGTGTAATGGGTGATGAAAGAACTTACGAAAATGCAATAGCATTGAGAGCGGTTGAAAGTACTGATGGAATGACTGCTGACTGGGTGCATTTGCCTTATGAATTCTTGGGGACTATTTCTAACGAAATTATAAATAAAGTAAAGGGAGTAAATAGAGTAGTGTATGATATTAGCTCTAAACCACCTGCAACAATCGAATGGGAATAGTATTTGTATAATTTAGTTTTATGAAAAATATAATCTTACTTTTTTTAGTTTTAACTAACTTTTTTAGTCTTGGTCAAGATTCGGCTTGTAAGCATAAAGTTACAAGTGGTGAGACATTGTATGCGATTTCTCGTAAATATGATACAGAATTATCCGAATTAAAAAAGTTGAATAAGGATTTAACTTCTCAATTAAGTTTAGATCAGGAAATTATTGTTCCTTGTAATGGGGATTTACCAGCTACTGTTGTTTCTACTTCAGTTATTACTCCGGAAGAAGTTGTTCCTGTTACAGATGAATTTAATGGGAATTTCATTTTTCATACAATTGTTAAAGGAGAAACTGTTTATAGCTTAACAAATAAATTTGGTATATCTGAAACACAATTTTACACCCATAACCCAGATGTTAAACGAAATGGATTAAAAGTTAATGGGGTTGTGATGTTGTATCAAAAAGATAAAACATCAGAAGATGAACAGTTAATTGATAAGCACTTCTTAAAGGTGAAAAGTATTGGGAATCTTAATGTTTTTAATCCTGATTCTAATAAATTAGAAGATTCCTCATTTGTAAACATAGCTGTAATGCTACCTTTCCAATTTGAGCGAAATATTGAGTTTTTAAAGAAGTTTAAAGATGAGCAAGAGCCTCAACTTTACCCCAAAACCAAGATTTTTTTAGAATTATACCAAGGGATTAAAATGGCTGTTGATTCCGTTGTTGAATCAGGATTGAATGTACAGCTTTTTGTTTTTGATACCAAAGCAGATACATCAGAAATTAGATCAATAATTAATCAGCCGGTCATTCAACATATGGATTTAATTATTGGTCCTGGATTTACAAATACTTTTGTTTTTGCCGCTAATATTTTAAGAAATCAAAGTATTCCAATGATTTCTCCATTTAGCAAGAAAGAAGCTGTTTTAAAAGGTAATCCTTTCTCAATTCGAATTATACCTTCTGAGAAGAGTCATTTTAAAGCTATTGGAAAGTATGTTTCTGAAAACTTTTTGGATCAGAATATAATTATAGCAACGCAGGATTCGAATGATCGAGCTAATGCAAAATTAATTCAGCGTGAAATAATTGCGAATAGCTTACTAATAGATTCCTCAGATACTGTGATTCCTAAAATAACTCAAGGTATTTATATTCCAATTGAAAATTTGAAAGATTCAGCTCAGAACATAATTATTTTAGCAAATAATAAAGAAGCCTTTGCGTCCAAAATAGTTGCAAAGCTAATGCCTCAAAGTTCTAAGAAAGTAATAAAGCTTTTCGGTTTAGACGATCTTAAGGAGTATAAAAACATTGAAGTTGATTATTGGGATAGCTTAAATATTCATATATCATCTTCAAATGATGTTAAGTATGGTTATCCTTTAGCTGATAATTTTATACATCAGTACTTTAAAAAGTATTATTCTGAGCCATCTAGTTATGCATTTACAGGGTATGATTTTACACTTATTGTTCTGAATCAATTATTGTATGACAGAAAGTATGCTCACAATAAATTAGTTGGAAGTTATTTTGTAGGGGGATTAAGAGATTATGAATTTAAATACAATGGAGATAATAATGGAATTTCAAATAATTCTGTTTTCGTTTACAAATACTCCAATTTCAAATTAATTAAACTAAATGATTAGTCCATTTGCTGAAGAAGTTAAGTCCTTTTTCATGTCCCTACAGAATGATATTTGTGCTGCTGTCGAAAGTACTGATGGAAAGGCTAAGTTTCAAGAAGACGCTTGGAGTCGTGAAGGAGGAGGAGGAGGTCGAACTCGCGTATTACAAGATGGCGAAATTATAGATAAAGGTGGAGTGAATTGGTCTGGAGTTCACGGTGAATTACCTGATAATATTCAAAAAGCACTTGGTTTGGAATCTAAATTCTTCTTTGCTACAGGTGTTTCAATTGTAATGCATACAGTAAATCCGAACGTTCCTATAATTCATATGAACGTTCGTTATTTCGAAACTCGAAAAAGTAAAGACTCTTCGGAAATTGAAGATGCTTGGTTTGGAGGGGGAATTGATTTGACACCGCATTATGTTATTGATGAGGACGCAAAATGGTTTCACGAACAATTGAAAGCAGCATGTGACCAACATAATTTGGATTATTATCCAAAGCACAAAAAATGGGCAGATGATTATTTTTTTATTAAGCACAGAAAAGAAACAAGAGGAGTTGGAGGTATATTTTTTGATAGATTAAAAGCAAATTCAATAATTTCATTGGCAGATTTATTCGCTTATGTAAAAACTATTGGAGAAACTTTTGCACCCACATATACTAAGTTAATGTCTAAGAATTCTGAGTTAACTTACGGTGAAAGTGAGTTGGAATGGCAGAAAATAAGAAGAGGAAGGTATGTAGAGTTTAATCTTGTTTACGATAAGGGTACAAAGTTTGGCCTAGATACTGATGGTCGGATTGAAAGTATTTTAATGAGTTTACCTAGGATGGCGGGTTGGCCTTACGATTATAAACCAGAACCAAACTCAAGGGAGGCTTATACATTAGATAAATTGAAAAAAGGAATTGACTGGGTTTAACAGCCAATATAGTAATTACAGTAAAAAAGGTTCTCAAATAATTTGGGAACCTTTTTTATTTTGTAAACTATTTTGTTCCCAACAATAGGATTAATGTTTTGAAATTGGGTTAATAGTTCCAATTTATTAAATTGCTTGATTTGCATATAATTACTTTGAAGTTTAGAGATAAACTCTTTATTTTCGAAGTCATTTTAATAATTCCAAAGATCTTGTTCTAATTGGAATATCTCATGTTCAATTTCTTTAGATTCTAGGAGCAAATCAATATTTTGTTTGTAAAATGATATTTTTCGGTCATAAACATTGCTTTCCTTGAAGATATAAGAAGAGAACATCCTTTTCATAAATACCTGATCGAATGAAATTTTACCAGCTAAATTTTTAGGATTGAAAACCATTGTTTTGGTCATAGGGATTCTTAACTCTGGAAAGTATATCCAAAACAGTGGTTTCTCTCCTTTATATTCTCCCATTTCATCAAATACTTCCTGAATTGGAGAAATACCAATTATACGTGCATTCATGGTTGATCTTTGGTTGTCAAAAAACCATTCTTCTTTGATTCTTAATCTTTTAATCGATGAAAAATCAAATGGATTATCCACTATATCAGTTTTAAAATTTCCATTTTCATCTTCGTAAGAAACTTCTTCTTTAGCAAAGGACTTTTCAATAACTTCTTTACCTGTTAATCGCAATGTGAATTCATCATCCATAACATCAAAAGCCTGAATTTTTAATTCTTCACTTTCACAGGATACGTAGTGCATTACCATCTGCATGAAACTAGTTCGTTTTGTAATTGGATTAACAGGAAAGTAAAGCGGATGATTTATTTTTTCTTTTAAATTAATAACTCTCCAAATCCGCTTATTCCACATAACATCGGCTTCACGTAGAGGATAATAAGGAATGGTTTTCCTATTGTTTGGGAATTCTACATAAACACCGTTTAAGATTTCAGGAGGACTCGGATGACAATATTGTGCCTTTACCTTAAAAGATATTAATAGTAAAAATAAGAGTAAGTATTTAACCATCTTCTATTGAATAACTGATTACTCTTAATAAGTAACATATTATTCCTGAAAATATTTGATTTTAGAAAAAAAGGGGCTGATATGTATCAGCCCTTTTAAATAGTAATGTAAGTATTAATATCAAAAATAATTTATTTATTATTTAGCAGATTCAAATGCTGCAATTTTTTCCTTTTGAGATATTAAATAATCGATGTTGTCATATCCGTTGATTAAACACTCTTTTCTGTACCCATTAATTTGAAAAGACTCTTTATCTCCTGACGCGACTAATTCGACGAATTGATTTTTTAAATCAATTTTAAATGCAGCTTGATTGTTTACCTCAATTGCAGAAAATGATTTAGCTAAAAATTCAGCAGAAACAGTCACTACCAAAACACCATTGTTTAAGGCGTTATTTTGAAATATGTCGGCAAATTCAGAACAGATGACAACTTTAAATCCGTAATCGGCAATCGCCCAAGCAGCGTGTTCTCTTGAAGAACCACAACCAAAGTTTTTACCTGCAACGAGTATACTTCCATCGTATTTAGGATCTTCTAATGGGAAGGTTGTAATTGGATCATTGTTTTTATCAAAACGCCAATCTCTAAATAAATTATCTCCAAAACCATCCCTAGTTGTCGCTTTTAAAAAACGAGCAGGAATAATTTGATCGGTATCTATGTTTTCTGTAGTTAAAGGAACTGCAGATGATATTATGGTGTTAAATTTTTCCATCTTAAATAGTCTTTATGATTAAATTAAATCAGCTGGGTTTGTAATCTTCCCTACTATAGCTGTTGCTGCAGCAGTAGAAGGAGAAGCTAGCATTGTTCTTGCTCCCGGACCTTGACGTCCTTCGAAGTTTCTATTCGAGGTACTCACGCAGTAAGCTCCAGTAGGAACTTTGTCATCATTCATTGCTAAACATGCAGAACAACCTGGTTGACGAATCTTAAAACCAGCAGCTTCAATAATTTCTGCTAAACCTTCATCAAAAATCTGTTTTTCAACTTGCTTTGATCCCGGAACTAGCCATGCCGTAACATTATCCGCTTTTTGTTTTCCTTTAACAATTTCAGCAACCTCTCTAAAGTCTTCAATTCTAGCATTGGTACATGATCCAACAAATACATAATCAATTTTCTTTCCTAACATAGCTTGACCAGGCTTGAAATCCATATATTCCATAGCTTTGTCAAAAGATTCAATTTCTTTAACTGTAGTTGCTCCGATATCAGCTGCAGAAGGAATTTTTTGAGTGATTCCAATTCCCATACCCGGATTAGTTCCGTAAGTAATCATTGGCTCAATATCCGAAGCATCAAAGTTGAATTCTTTATCAAAAGTTGCATCTTCATCAGTGTATAGTTCTTTCCATTCAGAAACAGCTTTATCCCAATCAGCACCTTTTGGAGCAAATTCTCTACCTTTTACATATTCAAATGTAGTTTCATCAGGAGCAATTAAGCCTCCACGAGCACCCATTTCAATTGACATGTTACAAACGGTCATTCTTCCTTCCATCGTTAAGCTACTAAAAGCAGACCCTGCAAATTCAACAAAGTATCCTGTTCCACCTGCAGCAGTTGTTTTAGAAATAACATATAAAACGATATCTTTTGCCGTAACTCCTTTTTGTAAATCACCTTCAACAGTAATTCTCATTCTTTTAGGTCGATGTTGCATTAAACATTGAGTAGCTAAAACCATTTCAACTTCAGAAGTACCAACTCCAAAAGCGATAGCTCCAAAAGCACCGTGAGTAGAAGTATGTGAATCACCACAAACCATTGTCATTCCAGGTTTAGTAACCCCTAATTCTGGTCCCACAACGTGCACAATCCCTTGAAAGGGATGTTCTAAACCATATAAATCAATTCCAAATTCCTCACAGTTTTGAACCAATGTAGAAACTTGGTGGCGTGATAAATCGTTTTGAATTGGTAAATGTTGATTTTCGGTAGGAACGTTATGATCCGCTGTAGCACAAACTTGCTTTGGACGAGCAACTTTTATTCCTCTTTGTCTTAATCCCTCAAAAGCTTGGGGTGAGGTAACCTCGTGAATATATTGAACATCAATATAAAAAACATCCGGTCCATCTGGAATAGATGAAACAATATGCTTATCGTAAATTTTATCAAATAATGTCTTTCCCATAATGAATGTGTCTTTTTAAAAATTCTTTTAAATCTAACTTATGCTTTGAGTAGTTTTAAAAGAAGTTCGTCATCTACTTCTTTCAATGTATCCGCCACTATTAAGAATTCATCATAAATATTATTTAATTCATTTTTAGTAGGCTCGTAACCAAGAAGTTTTGCTCTGTAAGCAACAGCTGCTCTACCGCTTCTCGCTGTAAGAATAATTGCTGAATGATCAACTCCAACATCCGCTGGATTGATGATTTCGTAATTTTCTCTGTGTTTAATAACGCCATCTTGGTGAATTCCTGAAGAGTGAGCGAACGCGTTATCACCAACAATGGCTTTGTTAGGTTGAACCGGCATTTGCATCATTTCAGATACTAATTTAGAAGTCTCGTTTAAAAGCTTTGTATTAATATCAGTATGTAAATCCAAATGGTTTTGCTGTTTCATAATCATTACAACTTCCTCCAAAGCTGTATTTCCTGCTCTTTCTCCAATACCGTTAATTGTACATTCGATTTGGCGAGCTCCATTTATTGCTCCATAAATCGAATTAGCAGTTGCTAAGCCTAAATCATTGTGACAATGAGTAGAGATGGTGGCTTTATGAATCCCGTTAACGTTTTCTAATAGGTATTTAATTTTTTCCCCATATTGATCAGGCATGCAATATCCAGTTGTATCAGGAATGTTTAAAACAGTTGCACCTGCATTAATTGCTGCCTGACAAACTTTTGCTAAGTATTCATTATCCGTTCTGCCAGCATCTTCTGCGTAAAACTCAACATCTTCAACATACTTTTTGGCATGAGAAACACACATTGTTGTTTTTTCAATAACCTGTTCAGCGGTCATTCTTAATTTATACTCTCTATGCATTTCTGAAGTAGCAAGACCGGTATGGATTCTTCCTTTTTTCGCATATTTCAAGGCTTCTCCAGCACAATCTATATCTTTCTCTACGGCTCTAGTTAGAGCACAAATTGTAGGTTCTGTAACAGCTTTAGAAATTTCAACTACAGAGTTGAAATCACCAGGTGATGAAATAGGAAAACCAGCTTCAATAACGTCAACACCTAATTTTTCCAGCTTTTTGGCAATGATGATTTTTTCTTCAGTCACTAATTTACAACCTGGAACTTGCTCACCGTCTCTTAATGTTGTATCAAATATTTGAACCTTATCACTCATATAAAAAGGGTTTTACCTGTTCTTGTTTAAAATACGAAACACAAATATATATTTCAAAATCCTTCAATGAAAGACAACCTTGATAAAACCATACAACATCTAACCATGTTTTTCAGACTGTTTCAATCTTTTTAAGGTTACTTAATATATTGATTTTAAGTTGTTTAATTTTTTTATTGAAAATAAAACAAATGTAATTCATAAGATGTTTTTAACATTATTTTTGTTAAATAGAACAGCATTTTACACTGGTTTTTCTTAATGGATTGACCAAATATCTTCTTTCTAAATTTTATTGAAGTACTTAATCCTTTTAATATGCTCTTTTTATAGAGTTATGAAATTTAAAAGTTAATACAGTGTTTAAAGTCAAAAAAAAATATGACATAAAACTTTTTGGCTTTTAAACTATTGTATATATTGCGTTTTTTTAATTGTAATTTTATTATTGATGTTATGTCTAACAAGAATTCAGACCAACTTTTTCAGCTAATTCAGAGTTTGAACAAAGGAGAGAAAAGACATTTTAAACTGTATGCATCCCGTCATAAAGGAGGGGAAAACGCTAAGTTTTTAAAGCTTTTCGATTTAATCAATAATCAAACAAACTTTAATGAAGGAAAAATTCTAGCGAAGGATAAAGCTTTAAAACCATCTCAGTTACCAAATCTTAAACAAAATTTGTACAAACAAATTATGGCCAGTTTAAGGATGCTTCATTCTGGGAATGATATTACCTTGAGTATTCGTGAAATAATAGACAATGCAACTATTCTTTATAATAGATGTTTATACCAACAATCTTTAAAAACTTTAGAAAAAGGAAAAGAGCTTGCTAAAAAATACGAAAAAAATGTATTGTTACTTGATATCCATAATTTGGAAAAAAAGTTAATATCCAAAATTGTTAAAAAGGATATACAAGACCGTATTGATGGTTTGGTGCCAGAAGGAGAGCAATTATTAAAGAAGTTAACCAATATTAATACATTTAGTAATCTTAGTTCTAAGTTATATGGTCTTTATATTAAACTTGGTTTCACCCGCAACTCTGCAGATTTTGAAATAGTAAACTCTTTCTTGTATTCATCTCTTCCAGCATTTAAGGAAGAGAATTTAAGTTTAGAGGAGAAAATGTATTTATATAACGCTTTCGTAGCGTACTACTTTTTTATTCAAGATTATAGGAGAGCTTCTGATTATGCTAAGAAATTGGTTGGATTGTTTGAAGGGAATGATTTGATTATTCAAAGTAAATTAGAAATGTATGTAAAGGCAATTAATTCATTGTTAGACAGTCAGAGTAAGCTTTCCCAATATGAAGAGTTCATTCAAACAAGTTTAAAGTTTGAAGCAATTGTTAGCCAGGAGTCTTTAAGAGTTTCTGATAATGTTAATTATTTGATGTTTAAATATTCATCCAAGCATAATTTGGATAAGTATTTTATGTTAGGAGAATTTAACAAAGGTGTGATCGAAGTAGAAGAAATTGCTTCTAAATTGGACATTTACGCCGACAAATTAAACGATCATTCTAAGCAGATATTTTACTATAAATTTGCTTGTATGTATTTTGGTAACAACCAATATAAGGATGCTGTTACTTGGTTGAATAAAATAATTAATGCAAAAGATGAAGATATTCGGAGTGATATCTCTGGATTTGCTAGAATATTAATTCTCATATCCCATTACGAGTTAAATAATGATGATTTGGTGGAGTATTATGTTCGTTCAACTTATCGATTCCTAGCCAAAAAAGATGATCTGCACTTTTATCAGACAAGGATTCTTCGGTTTCTTAAGAGGTTAAATAGTATTACAACTGCTAAAGATTTGCATTCTGCTTTTGCCGATTTACTTGATCACTTAATACCATTAACAACCAACCCATATGAAAAGCGTGCTTTCGTTTATTTTGATATAATTTCTTGGCTTGAGAGCAAAATTCAAAACCGACCAGTAAAAGAAGTGATTAGAGAAAAAGCGCTTAAAAGAATAGCTTCGGCTAATGAGAAAGATTTAAATTAAACCTAAATATTAGGTAGGAAAAGATGTGTTCCCGATTAAAACTTAGCCGTAAATCTAAAGTTAACCAATCTTTGTGTTAAGTAATTAGGCACTGCGTATACTCTATTGTTTATATCAGATACCCATAAATGGCTAATAGTATTAGATATGTCTAGTAGGTTAAAAACCTCCACTCTTAGTCCAAAATCTTTAAAGTTTCTTAAGATATGATTAGTCGGCATTTGCACTTTACCTGTTTTTTCATACAATTTCCCATCCTCAACAAATTGATAAGTGAATCCAATGTCTGCTCGTTTGTAAGAAGACATTCTTGAAGCATTTCGATCTTGAACGGAGCCGGGTGCTCCAAAAGGCATTCCTGTTGATAGAACTAGATTTAAATGAACTTTTAACTGCTGAAACCTTGGCATCTCATCTTGAAAGAATATTTTAAATGAAAAACGCTGATCCGTTGATCTAGGCATATATCCACGAGTAAAAGAAACCGAATCCTCTACTGATTGATCAAATGTAAATCCGTTTACAATTTCTTCTCCGTTTGAATTGTAATATTTGTAATATTGATCATCCAAGATATCCTCTTCGGTTCTCATATAGCTTGCGCTTAACCAAGATTCTAAACCTTTAATAAACTCTCCGTTAATTCTAGATTCTAATCCGTAACCGAAAGCTTTAGCATTGTTTTTTCCTGAATATCGAATACGAACGTTTTCAACTTCAAACGGAATAATATCATACATGTCTTTAAAGTAGGCCTCAGTTCTCCAGGTAAAAGCTCTGTTCCATTTGTAAAAGTCATAATCTACACCAGCTACATAATGAATTGATTTTTGAGCCTTTATTTCTTTTACGATGTTCCCGTTTAAATCTCTTAATTCACGATAGAAGGGAGGTTGGTAGTAATAACCCCAAGCTAACCTGTAACTGAGGTTTGTAGAGTCTTTAAACTCTTTACCTAACGAGTCTGTTTTAAATTGAGAAGGAGCGTAGGTTATAGAGGCTCTAGGTGAGATAACTAATTCGTTGTTGTAATCCCAATGGTTTGCCCTTAAACCTGTTGTGATGTACAGTTGGCTTTGACCGTTTTTTTCTAAAAACCTCCAATCGTTTTGTATAAACCCACTTATTCGATTACTGATAAGACTGTTTTTAGATTTGGTATATTCTGAAAAAACTAATTCTTTACTATTAATAAAGGGAACGCTATACCCCGCCGAATCCTGATTTTTCCATTCTAATAATTCATCATTTATTTCTTCATATTGGTATTTTGCTCCCCAAAGAAATAATCCATTTTTCCAAACTTTTTTTCCAGTATGCTCTACATTGAAAATAATGGCATCCAAAAAATTCCTCGAATGATCTAAAAATGATCCTTCACCTAAAAGAGCAGCTTCTTTCCCAAAATCATCTTCTCCGAAATTGGTTTCTAATTCGTTTAGTCGGTAACTACCAAGTATGTCATAAGTTTCTTCTTCAAAAGTATTAAAAGCTGAAACGGTTAATTTAAGTAATGTAGAGTCGTTCCCAAAAGGTTTATAGTCTGTAGTGAACGCTCCAAAGTTTGTTTGGAACTGATCGATTTCTTGCCCTTCAAAATTTACGGTTAACTGGAACGCTTCATTAATCCCACCAAAACGAGTAGTTCTGGTTTGGGGAACCATCCTGAATTTATTTAAACTTGAATTCCCCAAAAACCCGAAAGATAGCTTGTCATTCACTTCGTAATTAAGGTACGTTTGATAATCAAAGAATACAGGTTTGTAATCTCCTTGAGTTTCTAATGCGCCCAAAACATATGAATTCGATTTATACCTACCACTCATAACATAGGAAAAATTATCATGTTTGTTTCCTAAAGTAAGTCTTCCCCCAAGCATGCTTGCGCTAAACGCTCCCATTAAGGAATCTGGTGATAAATATGTGATGTCTAAAACTGAAGATAATTTATCTCCATATTTAGCATCAAATCCACCAGCAGAGAAAGTAATGTCATCAATCATATCTCCATTAACAAAGCTTAATCCTTCCTGTCTACCAGCTCGAACTAGAAAAGGACGGTAGACTTGAATGCCATTAACATAAATTAAATTTTCATCAAAACTACCACCTCTAACAGAGTAAGACGAAGAGAGTTCATTATTACTAGTTACAGAAGGTAATGTAGTTACAACACTTATTCCATCATCACTAACCGAAACTACTTTTTGAGCAGTTTTACTTTTTATCTTAATTTTAGTAGCATCCTTTGGTTTTTCTTGATGAATGATTACCGGTCCTGTTAAAACTGAATTAGATGTTAATTTTATCTTTAGGTTTTTTTTCTCACCGCTTCTAAGTTTAACATCTTCACCATAGGGTATAAAGTTGATGTGATTAAAAGAAATTTGATATAGTTTATCAGCTTCCAGCTCTATAGAGAAATAACCAAGACTATCTGTTAATGCAATTTGATTTGTTGGGTAAATAATTATTTGAACATCAAATATTGGCTTGTCGTTTGTACTTTTAATCTGTCCAGATAAAAAACCTGTTGCTTGGCCTACCGAAACAGCTGAAACTAGGATTAATATTGAAAGGATAAGCCAATGACGCATTGGTGCGAATTTAATAATTAATTTATGGTTAAGCCTACGTTTTTAGATTAACAACAAACGAAAATGAACCGTTCAAATTGTTGAGTGAATTAGAAATAAATAAATTTTATGCAATAAAACATTCTTTTGAAAAGTTTTGTAAGAATTACATTGGAATCTTTTACTTAAAATTTAAGTATACTCTAAATAGTTTTGGTGGATTGCTTTAAATTAAAAATGAATATTTGTAAAATATATATTTTAATCTTTCTGTTTGCTTTTATTTACTTTCCCAGTAAAGTGGATGCTCAATTATATGCGCGATATGAAATTATTAATGGAGATACAGTCCCGATATTTGATTTACCACTTATAAAAGTAGGTGGGGAATTTTCAAAAAAGCCCGTTTTCAAAAATAAAAGACAATCCTATAAATATCGTAAATTAACAGCTTACGTAAAAAAAGTATACCCTTATGCAAACTTAGCTTCTCAAAAGCTAAATGAATGTGAAGAAAAAATAAAGAATAATCCAGAAGAGCGTAAAAAGGCCATGCTTAATGCTGAAAAAGACTTGCGTAAAAAGTATGGTAAGGCAATGAAACGATTAACGGTTACTCAAGGGAAAATTTTGTTGTTACTTATTGATCGCCAAACAGGGTTTACTACTTTTGAATTGGTGCAGGAATTACGGGGAGATTTCTCTGCTTCAATGTATCAAGGTCTTGCTTTACTATTTGGGAGTACGTTAAAAATGAATTACGATCCAAGGGGAGAGCATTGGATGATTGAAGATATTGTCATGAAAATTGAAAAAGGAATTTTATAATGCAAATTAAATTAACTGAATGTCCAAGAGATGCTATGCAAGGTTTCGACGAGTTTATTCCTACTAAGCTTAAGGCAAAATACATCAACGCTATTTTAAAAGTAGGTTTTGATGTAGTTGACTTTGGAAGTTTTGTTTCACATAAGGCAATACCTCAACTAAAAGATACTGTTGATGTTTTAAACCTACTTGATTTATCCGAAAAAAAATCTAAATTATTAACCATAGTTGCGAATGAAAGAGGTGCTACAGAGGCTGCTGCATTTCAATCTATTGATGTTTTAGGTTTTCCATTCTCTGTTTCAGAAAAGTTTCAATTAAGAAATACAAACGTCACCCGATTGGAAGCGTTGGATAGCGTGAAACGAATATTGGATATTACAACTTCAAGTAATAAGCAATTGAGAATATATTTATCAATGGGATTTGGTAACCCCTATGGTGAAGAATATTCTCCTGAAATTGTTTTGGATTGGGCGAGTCGCTTAAGAGAAATAGGGATTGAAGAATTAGCATTGTCTGATACAATAGGTGTTGCTAGTAAATCAATCATCTCACCTTTGTTTAAATCCTTGAAGAAAGAATTGCCTTCAACTGAAATAAGCGCTCATTTTCATTCTGCCCCTCATAATTGGCAAGAAAAAGTAGATGAAGCTTTTAAATCTGGTTGTTTCAGTTTCGATAGTGCTATAAAGGGATTTGGAGGTTGCCCACTTGCAGAAGACGATTTAGTAGGGAACTTGGCAACAGAAAACTTAATGTCTTTTTTTAATCAAAATTTGTCTCCTTCCATTTCAAAAGAAAACTTTGTCTATGCTATGGATATAGCAAATGAAGTTTTTGGTTAATTACAACCACATCCTCCACCAGATTTCCCGTCATTTGCACCTTGAGATCCCTCCCGGTAAGTCTTAGAATTATTATTAAGGGCATCTATATCTGAAAATCCAATATTCATTTCTTCATCGTTAACATACATTTTCTGATATTCCGGCAGATTCGCACAAGAACTTAAAGTAAACGTTAGTGTGTAAAAAAGAAGTTGGGCTAATTTCACAGGTTAAATTTAATACTAAAAAAGCCATCAATAACTTCTTGATGACTTTTTTTCCTGTTGTAAAATGTGATTATTTTGATGTAGTTTACAACTTATCTTTGCTTTAAATTAACTATTTCATAGTTCCTTAACTCTTTAATTCAGTTGTAATTTTATTGGTGTTTAAAAAATGAAAGTATCCCATGATTTTTGTCGTCCATTTAATATGTTTTAATCTTCTCAATAACCAGAGTCAACATTTTTTTACAAAAAAAAAATTAAGAAGAATACCTATGATTTTTTTGAGTTACTACAATTTATTTCCCATATTTTTAACTCACGAGTTTGTTGTTATCAATTATTATAGGTGATTGTAACTACTTCAATTTATGTTCTGTGTTTAAACATGAACTAATATAATGTAAAAAGTAAAAGTTAAAAATGTACGTAATTGGTAAACTATTATAAATAAATTAATCAAAATCTAAACAAACCTATTGCAAGATGAAAAGGTTTTTGCTCAGTTTTTTTGCTCTATTCTTATTTATTTCTGCGGATGTAGAAGTTTCTGATGTTTTATATAAATCAGAAGTTACTTTTAACGACAAAAAATTTGTGTTAAATGGCGCAGGTATTAGGGAGAAATTCTTCCTAGATTTGTATACCGTTGGTCTATATCTTAAAACTAAATCATTTAACGCCGATGTTCTTCTTAGTTCTGAAGATGAAAAGTTATTGCGAATAGTTGTTGTTAGCGGACTAATAACATCCGATAGATTTAATAATGGAATGGATGAGGGTTTTAAAAAATCGTCCAATGGAGAAGCATATCTTTACTCAGATCAAATTAAATTATTAAAAAATGGATTTGGTTCAGACTTTAATGTTAACGACGAGTTTTTCATTTATTTCGGATCAGATGGTAAAGTATTAATTTACAAAGGGATTAAATTAAGAATGGTAATTCCTTCCAATAAACCCTTTCAAAAAATACTGCTCGGAATATGGCTTGGAAAGGAACCTGCAGGGAATCAATTAAAAGAAAATTTACTGGGAATAGATTAGTTAAAAATCAAGCTGGTTTATTACAACAATAAATCAAAACTATCGTAAACACAAAGGATTACTTAAGGCATTACAATTATGAGAATATTTATTTTGAATTTGCATGGACTTGTAAAAGGAAGTGGATTAGAGATTGGTAGAGATGCCGATAATGGAGGGCAAACAAAATATGTACTAGAATTAGCCGAATATTTGTCTAAACGCGAAGAAGTTACTCATGTGCATCTTTTTACAAGAAAAATAAAAGACGAATTAGTTTCAAAAGAATATGGAGCTACTATTGAAGAGATAAATCCAAAATTTGACATCAGAAGAATTGAATTTGGTGGCCTTGAGTATAAAATGAAAGAGGACCTATGGGATCATTTAGATGAATTTGTTAAAAATGCTATTAAGCATATAGCAGATAACGATATTAAACCAGATTGGCTTCATTCCCATTATGGAGATGCTGGATATGCGGCTACACAAATTTCAGTAAAATTAAATGTACCATTTGCACATACTGGGCATTCATTAGGTTTAGCTAAAAAACAAAAAATGCTTGCTTCTGGAATGACAGAAGAACAAGCCGAAGAGAAATTTAAGTTCAGTAAAAGAATAAAAGCCGAAGAAGGAGTATTGGCTCTTAGTGAGTTTATTGTAAACTCTACATATTTAGAAATTGCAGATTGGGAGCAGTACAATAATTATGACAAAGCTCAATTTCATGTGCAGCCTCCAGGAATTGATATTGAAAAATTCACTCCATACTACATTAAAAGATTTCAGGAGGAAGAAGATTATTTACAGTTACAACGTAGATATTGGGTAGGTCAAAACATCGAAAAGTTTTTGACCAATCCTAATAAGCCAATAATACTGGCACTTAGTAGGCCTGATAGAAGAAAAAACTTACATTTTTTAATTGAGGCTTATGGGGAGGATAAAGAGTTGCAAGCATTAGCCAATCTAGTAATTTTTGCAGGAATTAGAAAAGATATAAACACAATGCCAAAGCAGGAAAAAGAAGTTTTAACAGAACTTCTTTTATTGATGGATAAATATGATTTGTACGGTAAAATGGCAATTCCAAAACGGCATGACATCGAAAATGAAGTTGCATTAATTTACCAGTATTGTGCTAATAAGCGTGGAACATTTGCCAATATTTGTTTACATGAGAATTTCGGTTTAACAACAATCGAGGCAGGAGGAACAGGACTACCTGTTGTTATTACCAAAAATGGTGGGCCTTCCGAAATTGTACCGAGAATGAAAAACGGTTTGTTGGTTGACCCAATGGATAAAGATGATATTACGAGGAGTTTACGTAAAATATTAACGAACGAAGAGCAATGGCGTAAGTTTAGTGATAATGGTATAATTAATACTAGAAAGCATTATAGTTGGGACTCGCACATCGAAGTTTATGTAAGTTGGGTTCAAGAGAGTTTAAGTAGGCAAGAAGCTAAAACAGCAAAAGAATTAAATGCGCCTAAGGCAAATATTAAGCACTTAAGAGAAAGTAAAGGTTTGATTATAACTGATATTGATGGAACTTTAATTGCTCCTGAACATGGAGATCCTGGAATTATTGAATTAAAGCATTTCCTTCAAAACAGACCTCCTGGAATCAGTTTCGCATTATCTTCAGGAAGAAATTTCGATTTAGTTAAAGAGGTTGTAGATGATTATAATTTAAAAGTTGATTTTATAGTCTGTTCTGTAGGAACTGAAATATACTACGACACTAATCTTGATTCGAAAGATGAAGATTGGAGTGCTTATTTGAATTTTAAATGGGATAGAGAAAAGATTGTTAATGATTTGAAAACACTTCCTTGGATGGAGTTACAAGAAGAGAATGCTCAAAATCCGCACAAGATTTCTTATTACTGTGATTCAGAAAAGTACAACGAAGAAAAAATTAAAAATAGATTACAAAATGACTGGTATCATGTAAATGTTGTGTCTTCTCACAATCGATTTGTTGATATCCTTCCTAAAAGAGCTTCCAAGGGTAACGCTATTCTTTATCTTTGTCATAAGTGGGGATTACAGCTAAATAAAGTTTTTGCTTGTGGTGATTCAGGAAATGATATGGATATGTTTCGAGAGCCAATTAATGGAATCGTAGTTGGAAATGCATCTGATGAATTGAGTCATCTTAAAACACGTAAAAAACTATATGTTGCAAAGAAGTTTGCTGCAGCTGGAATCTTAGAAGGATTAGAGTATTATAATTTAAGATAAGTTGTGTTATGTATACGGGAAGTGGTTTTACAGATTGGGAAATAGGTGATGTTGAGGTTCATGTTCATAATGGTATTTACCATTTGTTTCATTTAATTATACCAAATCACGATTACATTGCTCATGCAGTCTCTAAAGATGGAATTGCCTGGAGTAGGGTTAAGAACGCAATATTTGTTGGTGACCCAGGAGGTTGGGATGATGACATGTTGTGGACTATGGATGTTGCTGATTGTGAGGATGGAACTTTTGAAATGTTCTATACAGGATTACAATTAGAAGATAGAGGAATTAATCAAAGAGTTGGAAGAGCTGTATCGAAAGATTTAATTCATTGGGAAAAAACTTTCCCACAAGATTTACCTATTGAATCCAGCGGTCCTCATTATGAGGATCTTAAGAATAATCCAAGAACGTGGTTAAGTTTTCGTGACCCATTTTTGTATAATCATAAAGGAGAAGATTATTTATTAATATGTGGTAGAGCTTCCTATGGGCCAGTATACAGAAGAGGTGCAGTAACAACCTACAAAAGAAAAGGAGGTACTTTTGAGCCAATAAAGCCATTACTTTACCCAATGGCATATGATGACATTGAATGTCCTAGTTTAATAGAGCTAAAAGGTAAGTTCTATTTAATAGGATCTATCCGAGAAGATATTAAAGTAAGGTATTGGCATTCTGATTCTTTTGATGGAGAATATCAATCTTTTCATCATGATGTTTTAATGCCACAAGGTAATTATGCTGCAAGAATTGTAAAAGATGGGGAGCATAATTTAGTATATAGTTTTTACTTTTTAGACAGACAAGTAAACTCGAAAAGAGTACTACCACCACCAAAAGAATTAGCTGTTGATGAAAAAGGGAAACTATTTCTGAAATCATTCTATAAATGGAATGAAAAAGTAATAAAAACATTCAAACAACAAGATTTTCCAAAAGTGGAGAGAATGTACAATAATTCAACTGCTAAATTTGATGATATAGCAGGGAAATGGTGGATGACAAGTAGATCTGGTTACGAGTTGTTTACGTTCGAAAAATTATCTGAAGCCTATATATGGGAAGGAACCATAACGATGGAGGGAATGGGCAAATGTGGACTATTACTTTCGGATGGTGAAGATGGAAGTGGATATTATATTTCTTTAGATTTTAAAAGTGGATATGTTCAAATTAGAGCATGGGGATTTAATCCTGATGATCCACAAAATAATTTTCTGTTTAAAAATCTTCAAACAAATCAATTTATAGCAAATAACGATTTATCGGTTGACTTCAAGCTTATTCGTTACGGTAATTATTTCGAGTTGTCAATTGATGATGTAGTTAAGCTTACTCTAATAGATTATAAATATTCTGAATCAAGAATTGGCTTTTACAGTGCTTCTTCTATTTTAACTTTAAGTAATTCCAAATTTAGTGTTTTAGAAAATCCATCAGAGGAATATGCTACCCAACAAAACGATGTCGATTGATATAAATAAAGTAAATTTTTATCCTCCTTTAATTCAAGATTACTTAAATGGTAGCTTGCTGAAAAATGGTATTGTTAATTGGGAGTATTCTAAGTGTGAATTAAGGTCTAAAATAGAAAATAGATCTTTTTCAAGTGACTCAAGAAAACTTTTAGTCGAAAGACTAAGAATTCAGAATTCAGGATTTGTATTAACGAGTCAAGAGGAGGATTCGTTAATTGCTTTAGAAAATGAATCAACACTTACAATTACAACTGGGCATCAACTAACTTTGTTAGGCGGTCCATTGTTTTTTTATTCTAAAATCCTTGATGTTATAAAGCTTTGCAAAGAAATGACAACATCACAAAATAGGATTATTCCAGTTTTTTGGATGGCAAGTGAGGATCATGATTTTGAAGAAATATCATCCGTTAATTTATTTGGGAAAAAGTTGTCTTGTCCAGGAGAAAATAAAGGACCTGTGGGTAGAATTAAGTCTGAATATTTTAATGATTTTTTAAACGAAGTCAATGTCGTATTGGGAGATAATGAACGATTTAATAAAATTAAAACTTCCATTACCAATTCTTTTAAAGAAGGCGTTAATTTAGCAGAGATTACTAGATTATTAGTTCGATCTCTTTTCGCAAATGAAGGTTTGTTGATAATTGATGGAGATGATTTGGAGTTTAAAAAGCAGTTAATTCCAATCTTCAAACAAGAGTTGTTTGAAGAGAAAGCTTTTAAATCTTCTGAAACACAAATTTCTAAAATCGCTCAAACTTATAAAGTTCAAGTAAACCCTAGAAAGATAAATTTATTTTATCTTGAAGATGAACTTCGAGTGAGGATTGAAAGAGTGGCAGGCGGTTTCAAAACCATTGATGATCAATACAGCTGGTCGGATGAAGAGATGAATGACCTTATTGAAAGTAAACCCGAAATAGTAAGTCCCAATGTGATTTTGCGTCCAGTATATCAAGAGATTGTCTTACCGAATGTTGCATATGTTGGAGGAGCTGGAGAGATCGCATATTGGCTAGAACTCGCTAATACATTTGAATCTTTCAATATCCAGTTTCCTTTGCCAGTTGTAAGGAAATCTTATTTTTTAATTCAAGAGAAACTAACTGAATGGCTCGATACTCATGAGTTAACTATTGGTCAACTTTTTGGAGATGTTGACGCCTTGATAAACAAATTTACGAAAAGTATATCAACAGATATTATAAGTTTAGATTTGGAACTTACAAATATTTGTAAATTTTATGAAGAGCTTTTATTAAGAGGAAAGGCAATCAGCCCTCAACTTGAGAAAGTTGTTTTAGGTGAAAAAAAGAGAGCTGTAAGTGCTTTAAGAAATTTAGAAAAACGTTTCTTAAATGCTGAAAAACAAAAACACGAGGTTGCGATTACCAAAATCAAGAATCTAATCCATAAAATATTCCCAAACGGCAGCCCAATGGAGAGAGTGGATTCCTATTTTCCTTTTCTTGTTAATCCAGCGCTTGATTTGAAAAAAGAAATTGAAAATGCTGGTTCTGTATTGGATATTAATATTTCATTAATTAAATATTAATATTTATTCAACCCATGATTTAGGATAGGGCATCTTGTTGATTTTAATTTTGAAATCTTCATCGAATCCTGAAACTCTGTAGATTAGATGTTTAACCTTTTTAGGTATTTCCATAGTATAATTTGAGGGTATAGTTCTATTTTTAGTATATTTTTTAAGCGTGTAGGCGGTTTCTAACAATTGTAAATTATTGGGTTTTGAATTAATCCAACCAACAATTTCAACATCTTTATTATAGTAATTTCTTATCAAAACATTTTTATTTTTTTTTGATGTTGCTTGAGTGTGCGCCTTTACAGAAATATTTTTGAAGGGTTTATACTCCTCTGGGGCTATGGTTGGTCTGTACGTATTACTCTTAGCTTTAAAGTATTTATTGGTGTCCAATTCTCGTAGTGCATTCCTTAAGTAAGCAGCTCTTTCTCTTATGTATTGGTTTTGAATTAAAGTCGAATCATACTCTTCAAAAAGAGCATCTTCATATTTATCTAACTGAGGCTTAAGTTTTAAAAACATATTCTCAATAAACGTTTCACTCGTAAATGCAATTAAATTTTCAATGTAAAGTTTTTTAAAATTTTCTGAAGAAAATAATGGCTTATAAAGAAAGTCTCCATAGTTTTTTTGAAACAAGGCAGGTGTTGAAATTTTAACACCATGAGGCGTATTCAGATCAAAGCCAATTTGTTGAAGTTTTTTAGTTTGAGGATCCGCGTAAAATCTAACGTTATGCCAAATTAAACCATGGTAAGAAGAGAATAAATCAACCATAGCTAAGAATTTAGCTTGGTAGGTTATGTCAAAAACAGAATCGGCAACAAAGTCACCGTACTTTAATTGGTCCATTAATCCTCCAAGTTCAATGAATTCTTTTAACTGGATGGCATTTTTGTTAACCCTATTCTTATTGTAAGATTGCACATCTGCTGCCATAAAAACATTTGACTCAGGCTTATCATGTTTTTTGTTTTTTAATCGGATTTCCCATAATTGATCTTCGTCAAATTTTAAAATATGACCCGATGGGTTTAAATTGTATTTCTGAATGATTCCATCAGAAAAATGATTTTCAGATCCATAAACGCCATAATTTACTCCATTTACTTTAAGGAATTTAAAATCAAATCCAGTCGTCATTAGGTTTTGGCTTGCCATAAACTGTTGATTTACCCATTCTTGACTATATCCACGAGAAATTGGATTTGTGATAGAGAATGATCTTTCAGGCTGATTCTTAAACTTAATTCGATAGGACCATTTGTAGTATGCTAAGTGATCAGTCCAATCTCCTTTAAGTCTAATCTTACAATCTTCACCATTTAAAGAAGCGTTAACCCAGTCTTTTTTAGAAGATATTAACACTCCTTTCTCTAAAGCTTCAGTTCTTTTAGTTTTAATTTTAGCTAAAGACTCCTCCGGAATTTCTAATTCGATAAAGTCTAAGTCCTGCTTGTTTGTTAAAGTAGAGGAAGGTGAGTTTCTAAATTTGTAAATTTTAAAATCATCTACAAAAACAATGGAGTCAGTATTACTTTTAATGTGAAAATTCACTTTTTCTATTGGTACGGAAACTAAAACTTCAATTTTAAGTTTTTTCCATCCATTATGTTCTTCTTCCGTTACTGCAGAAGTTCTAAAGGCCCCCTTACCTGAGCCAGTAAGGTTAATGTCGCCAGTGTTTCCTTTAAACCAAACACTGGCAATAAAGAGGTCACCCAATTTTATCGAAGAAATATGTACACCAAAGCCGTATTGGTTCTTTTTGTGAAAGACGGCGCTGAAATTTCCTGATCTAGCTACAGTATCAGTTCTTTGGTCAGTTCCTTTTATCTTTGTCAAGCCATCTGTATAGTAGGTCTTTTTATCAATTTTTTCAATTGATTCAGCACTTGTTTCCCAATTACGTATAGGATTTTTCACAGGCTCTTGAGCAGAACAATCCACAAATAATAGGGATACGGAGCTAAGGAATAAAAAATAAAAAAAATTTTTTATTTGATTGAAGGTGTTCATGATTGCAAAGTTAATAATTCAAATTAGATTCTATTCTTTTTTGGATTACATTCCAAGTTCTAATTGAGAATAATAGTGTTAAGGAAATAATAAAGCAGTGATTTTTTGACTGAAAAATAGCCCTTGATTAAACCTTTATATATTTGATGCGTCATAAATAAAACTATAAAACAAAAAATATGAGTAATTTAAAATTAGCTTCAGTAATTATTTTTACGTTTTTAAGCACAGTTGTATTGGCTGGAAAGGACTGTAAGGATAAAATTAAAAATTCAGATGTTTTCACACAAGAGCAGATAGCTTTAAGAATAAAGCAATGTGAAGACTTAAAGCCTAAACGAGATGCATTTAAAGCAACGTTTACAACAGAACAAAAAGTAATAAGAAAAGATAAGAGTTTATCGAAGAAAGAAAAGAAGGAAAAACTCCAATCAACTTTTAGTCCAGAGCAAAATGCAATGAAAGAAGAAATTAAAGCAATTAAAAAGGAAAACAGAAAAGCTTTTAAAGCAATATTGACTACAGAACAAAAGGCAATATTGAAAGCTCGGAGGGAACAGAAATAATTAATTAAAAGCGACTAAATTTAGTCGCTTTTTTTATGCGTAATAAATTGCTCAAAAAGAATGTCATTCAAAATGGAATAAATAACTTTATACTTATTAAAGCTATTAAAGATGCAATTAGATTTTATAGATAATTTAAACGAACATGGTGAAAATTTAGTAAGATTATATGACTTTGGTATGGCAGAGGCTATAAAGTTTCAAAATGCGCTTAAAGAGTTTGTAGCTGGAGATGATGAGACGCTTGATATAAGTACATTAGATTTTATTGAAGAACGTAACTGCAAACTAATAATGGCAATTTCGGATACCGATCTCGGTGTTGTTACTCGTGATAAAGAGCTGTTTTACTGCGCTTTAACCTTCAAAGGTTTTAAGGAGCTTATTCAGGCAATCGAACCATATACTAAAAGAGAGGTTAGTGGGTATAAAATGTTATATGATATAGATTCTGTAACTGATCTTTTATTTTCTCCAAAAGGAAGTTGGTAATTATTTAGGGTTTGCTTATTCACTTTCAATTCCGAAATCCGATGTCAATTTAAGAACTCTGTCCGATGTTTGAATTTGTTTTTCAACTAAGAACCTCTCTACAGATCTATTAGGTGTTTCAGCAGAGAGTAGTGCGAAGGGTATTAAGAAATCGCACGTCTTTTTAAACTCTGAACATCCGAAAGCAGACTTTCCTTTTTTCATTTGTCCTTTTCCGCATTTTGGACAAGTAGCATTAAAAGCTTTTTCAACTCTTATTTCAGTGCTAAAATCCCCTTTTAGTAAAGCAATAGTTTGTCCACCTTTTGCGTCTTTTGCTAATATTACTTTGCGAGAATGGATTAACAGACTGGCTAAATTCCCATCAATTTGATATTTGTTAACTTCAAAAGGTATTTTAAAAGAACAACCATTTATCCATTCAGTACAACCAAATGCTGTTTTTCCTTTTACAATTTTCCCCGTTTCACACTGTGGACATTTAAGTACAGTTGCATGCGGGTTTAAAGCTCTAACTTCATCGACTAAGTCGTTTACTAACTTTCTCATTCCGCCAATAAACTCACTAGAGGTATAAGTTCCACTTTCAATATCCTTAATCTTTTTTTCCCACTGACCAGTTAGTCTAGGAGATTTAAGTGTAGGGTTATCAATAAGCTGTATTAATTTTATTCCCGTTTCTGTAGGAAGGATATTCCTTTTTTTCTTTTCAATGTACTTTCTTCTATATAACGTTTCAATGATATTTGCTCTGGTAGATGGTCTTCCAATCCCATTCTCCTTCATTATTTGTTTTAGTTCCTCATCGCCAACTTCTCTTCCTGCAGTTTCCATTCCTCGCAATAATGTTGCTTCAGTATAAGGTTTAGCAGCAGACGTTTTTTTATTGGCCAACTGCGGCTTGTGTTTACCCGATTCACCTTTTTCAAAGTGGGGTAATATATTATCTTCTTTAGCAGGTTGCCTATCCGATTGATAAACAACTCGCCAACCTGGATCAAGAATTTGTTTACCAGTAGCTTTAAACTTGAATTTATCAACCTTTGCGCTTACTGTTGTATTCGAAACTTTACATTCAGGATAAAAAGCCGAAATAAATCGCCTTGTAATCATATCGTAAACAGCACCTTCAGTACCCGCAATGTTATTCGCTTTAATTCCTGTTGGAATGATAGCGTGGTGATCGGTTACTTTATTATCGTTAAAAACTTTACTGCTTTTCTTAATTGGTTTTTGCAATAAAGGAGCAACTAAGTCTTGGTACATGAACAAACCTTGCATTATTCCTTTAATCTTAGGATATTGATCTTTGGGTAAGTAAGCAGTATCAACTCTTGGGTAGGTAACCAACTTTTTTTCATATAAAGACTGAATAGTATTTAAAGTTTGTTCAGCACTCAAGCCAAGCTTTTTATTCGCTTCAATTTGTATAGAAGTAAGGTCGAATAAATTTGGAGGGTGTTCCTTTCCTTCTTTAATTTTTATATCTGCAATGGTTAAAGGGTGTTCTTTTATTTGTGCGAGTAAAGCATCAGCTTTAGCTTTTTCTTCAATTTTACCTTTATCGAATGTGAATGTTGTTGATTTATATTCTGTTTTGATTTCAAAATAAATATTAGGAACGAAGTTCTTAATGTCAAAATGACGTTTAACAATCATGGCTAGCGTAGGAGTTTGAACCCTTCCAACACTTAACACTTGTTTGTTTTTGCCGAATTTTAAAGTGAATAATCGAGTTGCATTAATTCCATATATCCAATCGGATATAGCTCTACTTTTTCCAGCTTCAAAAAGCGGGTCAAAATCAGAGCCTTCCATTAAGTTTTTAAACCCAAATTTAATTGCTTCCTCAGTTAGTGAGGAAATCCACAACCTTTTAATCGGAGCAGTACATCCCGCATGTTGTAAAACCCAACGTTGGATTAGTTCTCCCTCTTGCCCTGCATCCCCGCAATTAATTATTTGAGTTGCATTTTGAACAAGTCTTTTGATTCTATTAAATTGCGCCTCAACTCCACCGTCTTTTATAACCTTAATTTGAAATTCTTCTGGAAGAATAGGAAGTGCGTATAAATTCCACTTTTTGTATTGCTCATCATAATCTCCGGGTTCATTTAAAGTGCATAAGTGTCCAAAAGTCCAAGTGACCTGAAATCCATTTCCTTCATAGTATCCATCTCTTCTAGAACTAGCTCCTAAAATTTTTGCAATTTCACCTGCAACACTTGGTTTCTCAGCAATACAAACCCTCATTGTAACCAAAATAATAATCCCGATTGAGATATCTATTATAGTGTTAGTAAATAGGCTGTAAAGTGGATAAATTATTTAGTAATCCAATAAAATATAGCTCGAAGGAGGTTTAATTTTTTACCCATATCGCAAATTAGAGCTTCTCTAAGGTATTTTTGTGGTGTAAAATTTTTTCCGTTGTTGTTTTGAGTAGTCTGATAAAAATTTAAAGCAACTAAACTTTGAGAAACAATAAACTTGATTTGCTCTAGTAAAACATCCATGTTTTTACCAGGGAATTCTGATTTACAAAATCCGAAGGTGTCTTTTTGTAATTGGTCTATTTTATTACGCACAATTTGAATGTCATGAGCCTCTGTAAGTATTGTTCTAACACCTTCTTTAAGATCTTTACTTACATCAAATACATCATTGCAAATTTGTACTAACCCACCAATTTTAAACAAACATTTTTCTTCTTCTGGAGATATTTCGTCATCAAAAGAACAACGGTAAAAAAGTAGTGATTCACCACCTTTTTGGTAGGTAATGTAAAAAAGTTCATCCCAAGAAAGTGATTTTTCTTTTTGTTTGAGACTTTCAACTTGCGCTAAAAATACTTTCTCTGCATATTTTTGAACACGTTTTTTATCCTTAACAGTTTGTAAAATGCTTTTAACTAGATCTTGGAAAAGTTTTTCATGAGAATTAGAAGCAGTGATGTCTTCATCTAAAGTCATCAATCCTTTAATGCGCTCTAGAGACTGATTTGACCGATCAAAAAAATCATCAAATAACCCAGTAATTGCGGCCATAAAAGTCAGCGACTTTCGTTCTGAATCAGATATCGTTTTATTTAAAAAACCTGAAATTCCTTCTCCGGCTAAAACAGGTGAACCTATTCCGTAATAATTTGTGATTTTATCAAAATCAAATGCTGAGAGTGAGCCATCATTTTGATGATGGTATTTACTCAAAATAGGGTGGAGGTTTTTGTGAATAAAATCCCGTTGAACTTTCACCTGCTTTTTGACTTCCTTTAGTTTACTGGGGAATACAAGAACGTTACGCAGGATGCCCATGCTGTCTTGTTAGTTAAGCTTGATTTGATTATTATTGATAATACCTACCACATTTCCTTTTAATTTTTCACCAATAAATGGGGAGTTTTTGGAAATACAGTTAATGTTTTCTTTTGAGAATTCAACTGACTCGGTGTTAAAAAGTGTTAGGTTGGCATATTTACCTTCCGCGATAGATGATTTTAGACCCATAACACTTGAAGGTTTACTAGAGATAAGTTGAATTATTTCTTCAACAGTAAATCGACTTTCAAGTACTTTGTTTAGTGCTCCAAACAAAGCTTCTAAACTAATTGCTCCAAAATCAGCATTGTCGAACTCACAAAACTTTGTTTCGATATCTTTTGGAGTATGTCCACTTGAAACAGCGTCAATCGTACCGTCTTTAAGTCCTATAATTAAAGCGTCTTGATCTTTTTTTGTTCTTAAAGGTGGAAGCACTTTAAAATTGGTGTCAAAACTGGTTGTAGCCTCGTCCGAAAAATAAATATTCAAAATATTTGTGTCACAAGTAACTTCAATACCTTTGAGCTTAGCTTCTTTTATTATTTCTACACTTTTTTCACTAGAAATACCTGTTATGTGAATGGGGGAGTTTGTATATTCTGCAATATACAAATCGCGAGTAATAGCCAGCTCTTCAGCTAAAGCGGGTCTAACCTTCATTCCTAAAGTTGCAGCAACTCCACCTTCGTTTATCATTCCGCCGTTGGCAACGGTAGTGTCTTCGCAATAACAAATGATTTTACCTCCAAATGGTTTCGTGTAGAGTAGTGCTCTTTTTAAAAGCTCAGGATTTTTCAAATGGTTTTTCCCATCAGAAAAAGCTACAGCTCCAGAAAGATGCATGTCGTACATTTCTGTAATCTCTTTGCCATTCTGTTTTTCTGTAATTGTTCCTACTGGTAGTAAATTGACAATATTATTTAAACTCATATTTTTCACAAACTGAATTTGAGCCTTATTGTCCAATGGAGGATTAGTGCCGGATATTCCTAAAATATTTGTGAAGCCTCCTTTCGCAGCACTTGCTAAAAGGTTTTCAATCGAATCCTGGTGTTCGTTTCCAGGCTCTCTTAAAACACTAAATAAATCTACCCATCCATCCGAAACAAATAAGTCTTTTTCTTCAATAATATTATTCGTTCCAGTAAGGTTGTCGCCAATTTTAACAATAATTCCATTCTGAATTAAAATATCTTTTTCTTGAAGGTGAAAAGGTGAGTTTGGACTAATGATTTTCGCTGATTTTATCAGTGCATCCATAGGTGGTAGATTTGAACAAAAATAACCAAAATTGAGTTGGTTTTACAATAAGAATTGAAATTATTTTTTAATTCTTATTGCGATCATTTCTAAACATAAAAATAGAAATGAAATAATTAAACAAATATGCGAATAAGATGTTTCCTCAAACGAGTTGTGAATCAGCGGATTTGAGGGACTGTTTAATGCTTTTGTTTGGCTGTAAAACGGCTGTTCAGTTAAAGTGTTTAAATGTTCAAGTTGCGTTTTTATCTTTATGCTCTCTTTTCGGTTGTAATTAAGGGCAAACGACTCAATTAGTTTGTTGTCTAAATAGACCCTGAAAAAACCTTCAGATAAAAAGTTGTCTGGAAGTGAATATAAATTGGTGTTTGATCGACTAATGGCTTCTTGGTTGTTTTGATTTTTGAGAATAATTTTATCGATTTTTCCTGATTTAGAAAGTCGTGTTAAATTAGGTTGAATAAAATGGTAACTCGCGTTTGTTTGGACAGCGTTAAAAAGCATTTGATAAAATAGAGGAATAGCTAAAGCTCTTTGAGATATATTGGAATTTGATTTTGTAATTCCAGCAGCAAAATAGAATTGATTTCCTGATTTGATTAAAAAAGGCGACCCGTCTTCTTTAGAGATTATAACTTCTGGTGGTTGATTTTTTTTTGAGGTTAGGCTATAGTGTTTAAATAATGTTGGGTAATCTTCCTTGTTGTTCTTTTTTAAATTTTTTTCAATAAAAACTCCTGAAAAGAAGGGGTTAGCTTTGTGTAAACTTCCAATTAAAAGAGGATTAGAGTCTAATTTATTATACTCAATATCAAAAAGGTTATAGTTTAAACTATTTCCGCTAGGGAAATAGGCAATTGATTTTCCTTTTTTGGATAACTTGTTAAGTTCTTTTGATAATCCGTAATTAATCTCATTTAGTTCCCCAAGAATAATTAGGTCTTGATTTTTAAGTTCTCCAAAATTAATGTTATTGGGAGTAGTGGAAGTTAGTGTAATCGAGGAGTCGTTTTTGACAATTTTTTCAATCACTTTTTTAAAGTTTGCTGCCGGAGAGATTAAGTAGACAAACTGTTCTTTTGGTAAAGTGTACGAAAATAGGAATCGATTGTCATAATTAATTGTTTGATCTTGAATGAATACTTCACCTTTAATTATTGAATCATTTGGAATATTGTATTTAAATATTAAGTCGCTGAAGTTATTTTTTTTAATTGAAACAACTTGCTTATTCGTCCTGCTGTTTATGTTGAGCATAACTTCAAGATTCTTAACCGCTTCATTTCCATGGTTTGTTATTCTCACATTAAATTCTTCAGTACCACTTAATCGTTTGATTGGAGAGTTAAACCAAATCGAATCAATCGATATATTATTTGCAGACTGACTTTCGGTAATGCAAAAGTTTATATTTAAACTGTCTTGGTTATTAAGGACATTAGAGTTTAGTTGTTGAAAATCACTTATCCAAAAAAGTTCTTTTGTTGCGTCTTTGAATTTTCTAATAAAGTTTGCTTGACGGTTTAAAATAAGTTGAGGGTTTTTACTGAGTTGACTTGGATTAATACCACTTACTATATCGAGTGCATTTTTTTTATTGTAGAGAATTTGATTTTTACTTAAAAAATCGTTGGTTGTAATGTGTATTTTTGCGTTAGCAGGTAAGTTTTGAATAAGTTGGTCGGCAAATGATTTTGCTGTATTTAATTTATTCCCTTCCAGACCTTGTGCGTCCATACTAAAGGAATTATCAATGTAAATACTGGTAATTAGGTGACTTGTTTTTTTTGTTTTGGAGTCAATGGGAAATGCAAATGCTAAAACAAGGAAAGTGATAAATAATACTCTAAAAAGCAGAATCAACAAATTTTTTAGGTTTCTGGATTTTTTTGAATCTTCCTTAATCTCTTTTAAAAGGTCAATATTTGGGAACTCAACGATTTTAAATTTTCGAAAGTTAAAAAGATGAATAATTATTGGTATACTAAGGAGTAATAGTGCCCAAAGAAAAGTCGGATATAAAAAAGTAATTTCCACGAATCAAATATAATAAAACAAGTTACCTTATACTTGTATTAGAAGAGGAATGATAGAAGACGGTGGATTTATTTTAAAAATGCATTGTTTCTTCAAAAAGAATCAGTATCTTTGCCCTCCATTTTTTAGAAAAAATTTTTAGATATGTCGTTATCTGTTACAGCTGAGAAGAAAAAAGAAATTTTTGCCAAGTATGGTAAAAGTGAAAGTGATACAGGGTCAACTGAAGGACAAGTTGCATTATTTACTGCAAGAATTCTTCATTTAACTGACCATTTGAAGTCAAACAAAAAAGATTTTGTAACAAAAAGGTCTTTAATCAAAGCCGTTGGTCAAAGACGGTCTTTATTAGACTACTTGAAAGCAAAAGATATTGAGAAATATAGAGCATTAATTGCTGGTTTAGGATTAAGAAAATAATCCTAAATTTTTCACAAAAGATTTAGGCTGCCCATTTTGGGTGGCCTTTTTTGTTTGTGTAAATTAAGAATTGAAATTTCTTTAACTTATCTTTGTCCCAAATTAATAGATTAGAATATGAGTATTCAAGCAAAAAGCCAAACGATTCAGTTGGCAGATGGTAAAACGATTACCATCGAAACAGGAAAATTAGCAAAACAAGCTGATGGGTCTGTTGTAGTAAAACAAGGAGGAACTATGCTATTGGCAACTGTTGTCTCATCAACAGAGTTAAGAGATGGAATAGACTTCTTTCCATTATCAGTAGATTATAAAGAAAAATATACTGCTGCAGGGAAATTCCCTGGAGGGTATTTAAAAAGAGAGGCGCGTCCTTCTGAGACTGAGATCTTGATTTGTAGACTAGTAGATAGAGCATTACGTCCTTTATTCCCTAGTGATTACAGGTTAGACACTCAAGTAATGATTCAATTAATTTCTTATGATGAGAATGCAAGTGCTCCTGAAGGATTAGCTGGATTAGCGGCATCAGCTGCTCTTGCTGTTTCTGACATTCCTTTTATGGGACCTGTTTCAGAAGTACAAGTTGCTAGAGTGGACGGTGAATTCATAGTTAATCCTAATAAAGCTCAAGTTGAAGCTGCTGATATCGATATGGTAATCGCTGCGTCAATGGAAAACATCATGATGGTTGAGGGTGAAATGAGTGAAGTCTCTGAAGAGGAAATGATAGAGGCAATTAAGGTTGCGCATGAAGCGATCAAGTTACATTGTCAAGCTCAAATTGATTTAGCTGCTCAGGTTGAGTCGTCAAAAACCAAAAGATCTTACGTTGCCCCAGCTTCCAACGAAGAAGTTTATGCTGAAGTAAAAGAAAAGACTTATCAGAAATTATATGATGTGGCAATTAAAGGTTCTTCTAAACAAGAAAGAACTGCTTCGTTTAACGCGATTTATGATGAATTAAAATCAACTTATTCTGCTGAGCAATTAGACGAACTAGGAGCATTTATTTCAACAGGATTTAAAAAATCTCAAAAAGAAGCTGTTAGAGATTGTGTTTTAAACGAAGGTGTTCGTTTAGATGGTAGAGCGACTAACAAAATTCGTCCGATTTGGTGTGAGGTTGATTATTTACCAAGTGCTCATGGTTCTGCCGTGTTTACAAGAGGTGAAACTCAAGCTTTAACTTCATTGGCTTTAGGTACCAAATTAGATGCCCAAAAGTCCGATGGTGTATCTATGCAAAGAGAAGATAAGTTTTACTTACATTATAACTTTCCTCCATTCTCAACTGGAGAGGCTCGTCCTGTGAGGGGAGTGTCAAGAAGAGAGATTGGGCACGGAAACTTAGCATGGAGAGGTTTAAAGCCTGTTGTTCCTGCTGGAGATGATTTTCCTTACACAATTCGTATTGTTTCTGATATATTAGAATCAAATGGTTCTTCGTCAATGGCTTCGGTTTGTGCTGGTACTTTAGCATTAATGGATGCAGGTATCCAAATTTCAAAACCAGTTTCTGGTATTGCAATGGGATTAATCTACGATCAAGAGACTGGCAAATATGCTGTTCTTTCTGATATCTTAGGTGATGAAGATCATTTAGGTGATATGGATTTTAAAGTTACAGGTACTGAAGACGGTATTACGGCTACTCAAATGGACATCAAAATAGATGGTTTATCATACGAAGTATTAGTTGCAGCATTATTCCAAGCAAAAGAAGGAAGACTTCATATTTTAGGAGAAATGGCTAAAACTATTTCTAAGCCAAACGAAGAGTTTAAACCACATTCTCCAAGAATTATTGGGTTTACTATCTCAACGGAATTTATGGGTGCTATTATCGGGCCTGGAGGAAAAGTAATTCAAGAACTTCAAAAAGAAACTGATACTGTTATTGTGTTAGAAGAAAAAGATTCTAAAATTGCTTCTGTATCCATTGCAGGTAATAATAAAGAAGGTATCGATAAAGCAGTTGCAACAATTAAAGGTATAACTACAGTTCCTGAAGCTGGATCAGTTTATAAAGGAAAAGTTAAAGTAATCTTAGATTTTGGTGCAATCATCGAATTTTTACCAGGTAAAGAAGGTTTATTGCACATCTCAGAAATTGATCACAAACGTATCAAAGACGTTAAGGATGAATTAACTGAAGGTCAGGAAGTAGAAATTAAGATTCTTGAAATTGATAAGCGTTCAGGTAAATTCAAGCTTTCTAGAAAAGCGTTATTACCAAAACCAGAAAGAACTGAAGCTCCAAAAGCTTAATTCTAAATAAATTCAAATTAAAGCCATTCATGAAAATGAATGGCTTTTTTTGTGCAATTTTTCTTTTTTAATAAAATGGTGAAAAGAAGATTAAAGGTATAATAGTCGTTTCAACTATTTAATTTACTCTTATTGGAATTAGTAGCTTTATTCAAACATAAAATCTGAGGCCTATTCTAAAATAAATAAAATAGCCTATGCTGTAGCTTCGGCAATAGACATTTCTATAATAGAAAAAGACTTTGCTAAGCTAATAGCTTAGCTGAAGATTCATCAAAAATTTCAGAATTGGATTCGTAAATGGATAAACTTTTTTAGTAAGTATCAACGATATTATTTCATAGGCCGATTAAACAAATATACAAGTACAAATTGAAATTATTCCTAAAACTAAAATTGCAAATTGATTCGGTAGTTATTTCTTTATGATCAAATAATTTTGGAGATGAAATTTACAACTGTAAATAAAGTGGTGCAAATAAATAATGCTAAAATAATCTTCGCACCATTCTTAAACATAAATTTAAGGTGGATAAGGGTAAATAAACATAAAGAAATAAAAGGAATTAAGCTTGGGTATAGAGTTAAGCTTTCGTAGAAATCACCATTAATCAATTTTAAAAAAGACCGCTGAAAACCACACCCAGGACATTCATATCCAGTAGTTTTTTTTATGTAACAAGTAAGCATTAAAACACCAAATTATTGAGGGGAGTAATCGCTACTCCCAGAATTATTATGAAATACAAAAACCATAAAGCGGATAAACACACTCCGATAATTGCACACGTTTTACCCGCAGAAAGATTTTTATATGACGCTTGAGTATACTTATCAGGGTGTTGATTATAAAGTCTTTTCCCTTTAGTGGCAAGAGCTAAGGCTGTAATGCCTATGGCTAATCCAACAACTCCGTAGCAAATACAAGTTGGTATAGATAATATACCCAATACTAAAACTGCTGTTGAAAAAGGAGTCACCTCTGTCCTGTGTATTCGATCAATTGTTTCCTCAGACATTTTCATCTGTTTATTATAAATGGTTAATTTACTAAAAAGGAAATTTCAATTGTTCAAATTCATTTTTTTCTTTTGATTCAAAATTAGAAATAGAAATACCAAGTAGCCGAATTCCCCTATTAAGATCTGGTGTTTTGGCTAATAATTTGTACGATTGCTTAAAAATAAGCTCTTTATCACATTTGAAGTCATCGTCAGTAATACTTCTTGTTATTTGAGAAAAATCACCATATTTTATTTTTAAAGTAATGGTTCTTCCTTTTTTATTTGCCTTGATGCATCTGCGTTCAATCTTTTCTGCAATGAGTTTTAACGACTCTGATAAGTCTTCAAAATTATCAAGATCATTTAAAAATGTTCGCTCACTACCAATTGATTTTCGTTCTTTACTTGTTTTAATTGTACGGAGATCAATTCCTCTAACCAAATTGTAATATCCTTTTGCCGATTTTCCAAAATGTTGTTCTAGTGTAATTAATGGGATTTTAAGTAAATCACTTCCGTATAAAATTCCCATTTTTTGAAACTTAGCAGCGGTGACTTTTCCGATTCCAAAAAATTCTTTGATTTTTAACTGACTTAAAAATTCTTTGGATCGAGAGGGAGTAATAATGAAAATGCCATCAGGTTTATTTTGGTCTGATGCCATTTTAGCAAGGAATTTATTGTACGAAACCCCAGCCGAAGCTGTAAGGTGTAGCTCTGCTTTAATCTCTTGTCTAATTTGTTCCGCAACAGCAGTGGCGGACTCAAAACCTTCAGGAAGTTCGCTGACATCTAAAAAAGCTTCATCCAATGAGAGAGGTTCTATTAAGCTAGTATAGCGCTTGAAAATAGAACGGATTTCGTTGGAAACAGTTTTGTAATCTTCAAAATTCGGTTTTACGAATATTAATCCTGGACAAAGCTTTGCTGCTGTTTGAGATGGCATAGCTGACTTTACTCCAAATTTTCTTGCTTCATAACTTGCAGCTGCAACAACACCTCTTTGTTTGCTACCACCGACAGCTATTGGTTTACCTCTCAATTCAGGATTGTTTCTTTGTTCAACTGAACAAAAGAAAGCGTCCATATCTACGTGTATAATTTTATTAAGGCCCAAGCTACTACAAAGATGGGAATTAATAATTTATGTATGTCAAAGGTGTTGAAGCTTGTAATAGTTTTCGATTATAAGATCAGGTGGAAAAACAATGAAATTATTACTGTAAATAAAAAGGCACTTGCATTATCATTAGAATTTACAGAAAACCTTTTACGAACCATATTTTACCTTTGGGTTGGGTAGATAATATTAATATTTGTTTCGGGGGGAATCCAATACCAATTCGGTAGGCTAAGGGGTTAGGGTTTAAAATCAAGAGGTTAAAAGATAATTAAAGAATTATCTCAACAAGAGATTTCTACATAAAAAGGTATGTTAAGAGATACTTTTTCTCATTTGAAGGAACATCAAGAATAGGCGAAAGATGCTTGCTTAATTTTTGCCAATGAAGCGTACGATTTACAACATAATTTTTAAGTTAGAGAAAAAAAGATTTTGGAGCCGAAAATATTCAATGAAAAATTTTCTTTTTGAGAAATAAATAATTACTTTTGCACTCTATTATATTACTAAAAAAATTAGCCATGTCTAAGGTTTGTCAAATTACAGGAAAAAAAGTTATCACTGGGAACAATGTTTCTCATGCTTTAAATAGAACTAAAAGAACATTTTCTCCGAATTTATTCGATAAGAGATTTTTTGTGACTACGACTAACGAGTGGGTTAAGTTGAGAGTTTCTAAAGCAGGTCTAAGAGAAATAGATAAAAAAGGAATCGAAATTGCAATGAAAGATGCAAAAAAGAGTGGTTTCTTAAAATAAAAGAAATTATAGAATAATATTGGAAACGTTGTCATTTTTGGCAACGTTTTTTTTTGTCAAAAATTTAGCTTTATTTTTAAAATATGAAGTTGTTTTTATCCACTATTTTATTAATTGTATTTAAGTTTTCATTTGCATATTTGACAACTAGTTCCGATTCCATTAGAGGAGCTTTAAGGTTGGAAAGAATTTGTTATGACGTAACGTTCTATGACTTGAAGGTTAATATCGATCCTGATCGAAAAAGAATTGTAGGAAGTAATGATATATACTTCACTGCAAAGGAAAAAAGTAATACTATTCAAGTGGACTTATTTAGACAGTATAAAATTGAGGGTATCCAACTTTTTTTACCACACGATTCTGGAGCTACTTTTAACAGTGTAAAGCCAAACATAGAAAGGATTGAAGATGCTATGTTTATCTCCTTTTCTGATTCTTTAATTATTGGAGCTAAATATAAATTAAGAATTCAATATTATGGATTACCCAACGTTGCTAAAAAGGCTCCATGGGATGGAGGGTTTGTTTGGTCTAAAGATTCTCTTGGTAGACATTTTTGTGGCGTAGCTTGTGAGGGATGGGGGGCGAGTAGTTGGTGGCCTTGTAAGGATCATTTGGCTGATGAGCCAGATTCGATGCAAATGACTTTCACTGTACCTTTAGGGTACGATTGTATAGCTAATGGGAACTTAATTAAAACAGATGTTATCACTGAGCCTGGAGAAATAGGGTTGTTTTTATTTAATAGCTATACTTGGAAGGTTAGTTATCCTATTAATACATACAATGTTAGCTTTTACCTAGGGAACTTCGATGTTGTAAAAGACAATTACATCTCTGGATCCGATACTCTTAAGACTTCTTTTTATGCATTAGATTATAATATTAATAAAGCTAAGGTTCAATTTGAGCAAGTTGGATCAATGTTAAAAATATATGAAGACCTGTTTGGTAAATACCCTTTTTGGAATGACGGTTATAAATTGGTTGAAGCACCTTATTTAGGAATGGAGCATCAGTCTGGAATAGCTTATGGAAATAAATATAAGAATGGGTATTTAGGACATCAGCCTAAAGGGGTTAATTTTGATTACATCATTATACACGAGTCGGGGCATGAATACTGGGGAAATAGTGTAAGTATGCAAGATCTTGCTGATATGTGGATTCATGAAAGTTTTTGTACTTATACGGAGTCTTTATATGCAGAAAGAATGTACGGGAAAGAAGTTGCTATTAATTATTTGAAGGCACAACGCATAAGAATGTCTCACGATGAACCAATTGTAGGTGAATTTGGAATTAATCATGAGGGAAGCGGGGATATGTATAATAAAGGTGCTTGGATGTTACATACGATTAGAAATGTTGTTGCTAATGATTCACTTTGGTTTAAAGCCCTAAAGGAGTTTGCATTAGATTTTAAATTAAGTTCAACCAATTCTAAAGAGGTTTTAGCTTGGTTTGAAAGCAAGTTAGGGGAGAATGTTAAATTAATCATGGAGCGCTATTTATTTAGTGCATCTATTCCTGTTTTAGAATATAAAGAAAAAAAGATGCTTTGGAAGAAATCAATCGAATATAGATGGAAGAATGAGACTGAGGGGTTTAAACTGCCAATTCATTTTATTGATAAGAGAGGAGATAAGAGATTAGTGCCAACTAGTGAATGGCAAGGTGTAAAGGTTTCTAGTTTTGAAAAAGTGAGATCCATATTTTCTTGGAAGTATGAGCTGTTTGATATTGAAAAAGTAGAGAAGAGATAGTTCCTTTAACTTATCTTTATTCCAAATTAACACAAATTCAACTTTAAAAATAAATACTAATGAAACGAATTTTAGCTTTCTTATTAACGTTCTCAACTATTTCTGGTTTTTCACAAGAAATAAAAAAAGACCCATTAATTGTAAATGTTGAAGGTGTTTATGGAATGGGAGGGATTCATGATGATAAAATCAAGTCCGGAGGGGTTGGTGTTGGAGCTGGAGTTTGGTTGCCATTTAAACCTGGTTTCATCGATTTAGGTTTTGATTTCACTTCATCAGCATCTCGAAACAATGGAGCGTTTCATTGTTTATTTGATTATCCATTTAGTATTATTGCAGATTCCAAAATGGAGGTAAAAGGATATCTTGGTGCTGGAGTGGCCATAGGTAGAATTTTTAACAAGGAAGATTATTTTTGGAATGGCGTAGAAGATTTTAATGACGGTGGTGTTCTTATTAATGCAGGCTTAGAATTCAAACCGTTAATTTCTAATTATGCAATTTATTTAGATGCTAAAACAGGTGTTGTAAGTGTCCCCGGATGGGAAAATAATGTAACAACCCCTTTTAAAATATCTTTAGGTGTAAGATTTCTTTTAGATAATTCAAAATAGGGTTGCTGATGACGAAAAAAAGATATACTTTTGCAGTCCGCAATTTTTAAGAGTTGGTAAAATGGCTAAGAAAGGAGATAGAGTACAAGTGATAATGGAATGTACAGAGCACAAGGAATCTGGTGTTGCTGGAACTTCAAGATATATCACAACAAAAAATAGAAAAAACACTCCAGAGAGATTAGAGTTGAAGAAATTCAATTCTGTTTTGAAGAAGTATACAATTCATAAAGAAATAAAATAATTTAAGTTATGGCTAAGAAGACCGTTGCAACCCTACAGAAGGGAGGAAAGACTTATACGAAAGTTATTAAAACTGTAAAGTCTCCAAAAACTGGTGCTTATGTCTTTAAAGAAGAGATGGTACCTAATGAGCAAGTTCAAGCTTTCCTAAACAAATAAGGAAACCTTATAAAACATTGTTAAAGCTTTCACTTTAAAGTGAAAGCTTTTTGTGTATATATACTTTTTTAAAATTATGGGATTATTTGGATTATTCTCAAAAGAGAAAAAAGAAAAACTAGATAGCGGATTATCGAAAACCAAGGATAGTCTTTTTTCGAAATTAGCTAAGACTGTAGTTGGTAAAAGTAAGGTTGACGATGAGGTTTTAGATAGCCTTGAAGAGGTCTTAATTACCTCAGATGTTGGCGTAGACACAACTTTAAAAATTATTACTAGAATTGAGGAAAGAGTTTTAAAAGACAAGTATCTTGGAACTGATCAATTAAATAGAATATTAAGAGAAGAAATAGCTGCTCTACTCGAGGAGAATAATTCAGTAGATAATGCTGGATATTCTTTACCCTCCGACAAGAAACCATATGTTGTTATGGTTGTGGGTGTAAATGGAGTTGGTAAAACAACAACAATAGGAAAGTTGGCTTATCAATTTAAAGCAGCTGGTAAATCTGTAATGCTTGGTGCTTCTGATACGTTTAGAGCAGCTGCAGTGGATCAATTAAAAATTTGGGCAGGTAGAGTTGATGTTCCAATTGTTGAACAAGGAATGAATGCAGATCCGGCATCTGTTGCTTTTGACACATTGGAATCAGCAAAGTCAAAAGGAGCTGATGTAGTATTAATTGACACGGCAGGAAGACTTCATAATAAAGCGCATTTGATGGATGAGCTTTCTAAAATAAAACGTGTAATGGACAAGGTTGTACCTGGTGCTCCTCATGAAGTTTTATTAGTACTTGATGGTTCAACAGGTCAAAATGCCTTTGAGCAAGCGAAAGAATTCACTAAGGCTACTGAAATCACTTCTTTAGCGCTTACAAAGCTAGATGGTTCTGCAAAGGGTGGAGTTGTTATTGGTATTTCAGACCAATTAAAAATTCCAGTTCGATTTATAGGAGTTGGAGAATCAATGGAAGATTTGCAGGTGTTTGATCGAAAAGAGTTTGTAGATTCCTTATTCAATTAAATCCACAATTTTATTTAAGATTTGAACGAGTTTTAATTTGAGTGTTATTAAAAAAACACGTGAGAACGTTTATATTATGAAGACAAAAACAGTCAAAAAAAATAAGGTTAATGTAATTACTTTAGGTTGTTCCAAGAATCTTTTTGATTCTGAAGTGTTAATGGGGCAATTAAAGGCAAATAATTATGATGTTGTTCATGATTCTGATTCAATGGAATCTAAAACAGTAATCATTAATACTTGTGGCTTTATTGAGAATGCAAAACAAGAATCGATTGACACAATTTTAAGTGCAGTTGAAGCAAAAGAACAAGGGCTGATTGAGAAAGTTTATGTTACTGGTTGTTTGAGTGAACGTTATAAAGAAGATCTTGAAAAAGAAATACCAGATGTTGATCAATATTTTGGAACAAGAAACTTGGGACAATTATTAAAAACATTAAAAGCAGATTATAAGCATGAACTGGTTGGTGAGCGTTTATTAACAACACCTTCTCATTATGCTTATTTTAAAATTGCAGAAGGTTGTGATCGCCCATGTTCGTTTTGTGCGATTCCACTAATGAGAGGTAAGCACAAAAGTACTCCAATTGATGATTTGGTAACCAACGCAAAAAGTTTAGCAGCTAATGGGACTCGCGAACTTTTATTAATAGCACAAGATTTAACGTACTACGGACTTGATATTTATAAGGAAAGAAAATTAGCTAATTTATTACGTAGTTTATCAGATGTTGAAGGAATTGATTGGTTAAGATTACATTATGCATTCCCAACGGGTTTTCCAATGGATGTATTAGACGTAATGAACGAGCGTGACAATGTTTGTAATTATTTGGATATGCCTTTACAGCATATTTCTGATAATATTTTAACAAGTATGCGTCGTGGAACTACTAAAGCAAAAACAAATGCCTTAATAGATCAAATAAGAAATAAGGTTCCGGATATTGGTTTAAGAACAACATTAATAGTTGGTTATCCAGGTGAAACTGAAAAGAACTTTCAAGAGTTATATGATTGGGTTGCAGAAACTAAATTTGATAGAATGGGCGCTTTTACATACTCTCACGAAGACAATACGCATGCTTTTAAGTTGGAAGACGATGTTCCTGAAGAAGTAAAAAAGGAAAGAGTTGAAGCTTTAATGGAGTTGCAATCGGGTATTTCAATGAGTGCAAATGAAGCTAAAGTGGGTAAGGATTTTAAAGTTTTATTTGATAGAATAGAAGGTGATTACCTAATTGGTAGAACTGAATATGACTCTCCTGAAGTGGATAACGAAGTATTAGTTAAGAAAGCAGATGGTTATACTCGAATTGGTGATTTTGCGAATGTTAAGATTACTTCAGCTGATGCTTTTGATTTATATGGGGATTTGGTGAAATAATTAGTTTGCAATAAAAGATTAAAAAAGGGTGGTCAATTTGATCACCCTTTTTTTTAAGAATAATGAAGTGTAATGAAAAGCACTTTTAAATAGTGAAAAGTTATTAATTTTGAATTATGGCAAATTTTAATGAGATAATAGAAAGTAACGGAAATGTACTAATTGACTTTTATGCTACTTGGTGTGGTCCTTGTCAAACTTTAGGACCAATATTGGAGCAAGTAAAAAAAGATGTCGGTGATAATTTAAGAATTGTAAAAATTGATGTAGATAAACATAAGGATTTGGCCAGTAAAATGGGTGTTAGAGGAGTGCCAAGTTTATTCTTTTATAAAAATGGTAAGCTGATTAAGAGTGCTTCAGGAGTGCTAATTGGTAAAGAAATCAAGGAGATATTTGGATTTTAAACAAGCTTTAACTTAAAGGTTTGTTTGGTTAAGATAAACGAAAATATGGGTTTGATAATATTTTTGCTTGTGGTTAGGTTGTTCGTTTTTTTTATAACACCGAAAAGCCATCAGTTTTTTTCGAGCATTAAGTATTTTAATTCATTTAAAATCATAGCAGTGGCTCCCCAAACAACTTTTGTATTTAAACTAAAATAGGGGGTTGATAATCTTTCTCCGTTTTTTAACGAGATGGTTGTTTCAGGTAATACTTTATGATTTAAAAGATCAAAAAGGGGTACTTCTATAATAGACTCAACTTCTCTTTTTTCAGGAATAAATTCGGGTTGATCGTTTGAGAATCCTAAAATTGGAGTGACTAAAAAATTACTAGGAGGGATGAATATTTGTGATAGTTTCCCAACTATGGTTACATCTTTACTTTTAATGTTAGTTTCTTCCTCTGCTTCACGAAGTGCGGTTTGAGTGATCGATATATCTTCTGGTTCTTGCTTTCCTCCAGGGAATGCAATTTGTCCGCTATGACTTCCTTCATAGTTAGGGCGTTTAATTAAGGCAAAATGAGTTTTATTTTTAATTGGATAAAGTAGAATAAGAACAGCTGCTATTCGAGGTGAATCAATATTGTAACTGCTAATATCATTTCTATAGGGTACAACTTCTTTATGGGCTATAAATCCTTGTAGATTTTCTTTTTTGAAATGCCTAAGTTGTTCTAACGTCGTTAAAAATTCCATAGTTAAATATAGAATTTACTTTTTACGAAAACGATATCCTATTCTTAATACAACATCAACAGCTCCAAAATTTAAAGGGTCCCAAGTAGAATTCACTTTAGGTTGTTGTATGTTTTCAATGAGGAAATCAGTTATTTTAAGATTATAACGTGTGTAAACGAGTGAAAAGTCAAAAAACCATGGGAATACATCGTCGTACATATTTCCAAGTTGGTATCTTGCAGCACATCCAATAGACCAGTTGTGACCCTCGCCAATTACTTCGTTCAAATCACCAACAATCCATCGTTTTTTATGAAGCATTGAATATCCGCCTGTAGCTTGCAAGTAGCCGTTAAATCTATAATTATTATTTAAGCTGTATTGCAAAATTGCATTAAAGCTTTGAAGGTTTCCGCCGAAATGATTTCTTGTAGAATCCAAACCTTGAAAATCACTTGAAGATCTATCGTTAAATAAGATGGGGGCATATTCAACCCCAAACTCAAATTGATCATTAAGACCAATAATTATAGTTGACGGAAGTTCAATTGGTACAGCAACGGCAAATTCTCGTTTTTCGAAAAACTTATTCTTACCGGCACCAAGAGAAATTGTGACGTCCTTAGCTAATAAGCTCTTTTCTTGTCCAAATGAAACGCTGGAAATTAAGATTAAGAGGTATATTAAATGCTTTTTTATCATTTGTTTTATCGTAGTGACTTTCGGCGCTCATAGGTATAAAAACTGAAACGCTTATTCGTTACAGTTATTGGCTCTTTTTTTTGAGGACTCGAAAAACTTGAATAATTTATCAAAGAATATTATTATGTTAATAATCTTTGAAAGAGCTTCATCTGAGCTATTTTTTAAGCAATGGGATTCATAACCTTCAATGTTTTTTTTGAGATTTGCAATAAAAAAGGTGCATTTTAAAGTTTCTTTTAAGAGTATGATGTTTTAATTTAAGGTTCCTTAATTATTGAGTTCTACATTAAAAGTGAGGATTCCTTTACTTTGAAACAAGACCTTTATCATTTAGATCGTTCCAAAAATCAGGATATGATTTAGCTACTACATTTGGCTCTTTAATTTCAATTCTATCAATTTTTAAACATAGCGGGGCAATACTCATTGCAACCCTGTGATCATCGTATGTTTCGATCGCTCCATTATAGCTTGAAACAGTTGCTTGATTGATTTGAATTTCATCATCTGGTAGTATATCTATTGATGCGCCAAATTTTTCTAATTCATTTTTGATAGCAGTAATTCTATCGGTTTCTTTAATTCTTAAACTCTCAAGACCTTTGAAATGACCTTTTACGTTTAGTCCAATTAAAGTTGCAGCAAGTGTTTGCGCTACATCTGGACAATCAGAAAAATCATAATCAAAGGTGTCTGCTGAGTTGGTGTTGGATTTTAATAGTTTCACTTGTGTTCCATTAAAAGTAGATTCAACACCAAAGGTTTTATACATTTCAACAATTGCTGAATCACCTTGTAAACTAACTTCTTTTAATCCTTTTAAGGTAATGTTAGCTTCATCAGATAAGGCTGCAATTTGATACCAATATGAAGCGGCGCTCCAATCGGCTTCCACAGTAAATTCTTTTCCTTGGTATTTGCCTTCTTCTATTTTTATAATACTTCCTTCAAAAGTATACTTTGCTCCAAATTCAGCAATTAATGCTAATGTCATTTTTAAATAGGGGATAGAGGCAATTTTACCTGTAAGCTCCATTTCTAAACCACCAGTTAGTGAAGGTGCGATCATAATAAGAGCAGAAAGGTATTGTGAACTCACACTTCCGTCAATTGTAATTTTCCCACCTTTTAACTTCCCACCTTGAATTTTCATTGGTGGACAACCATCTTTTTCTAAGTACTCAATATTAGCACCTAATGATTTAAGAGCATCAACCAAAATAGCGATTGGTCTATTTCTCATTCGCTCACTACCTGTTAATGTCCAAGTACCAGGAGTGTTTGCGTAATATGCTGTTAAAAAACGCATTGTCGTTCCAGCTGGTCCAACATCTTTTATTTTTCCTTTTTCAGCCAAAAGACTTACCATAGTTTTAGTATCTTTTGCAGCGGCAAGATTATGTATAGGGAAATGCTGCTCACATAGTGCTCTTATAATTAAAACTCTATTACTTTCACTTTTACTTGCAGTTAGATTAACAACTCCGTTAATTACTTTTTTTTCTGCCTTTATAGTTAGTTTTTCCATGATTAAGCAACAGTTTTATTATAATATTCAAGTGCATTAAGTAGATCGTCTTTATTTGCGAAAACATCCCACTTACAATTACCTATTTTAGTTAATAAAGAACAACTTATTTTTCCGCCGGAGTTTTTTTTATCGTGAATCATTAGGTCACAATATGCTTCAAAGTTTTCAGGAGAAATTGGTTTTAAGTCATAAACTCGTTTAAGAACGTCAACCATTTCATTCAATTCAGCTTCGCTAAGTCCTGTTTTTTGATTGGATAAATATCCTTCAGCAATAATTCCAATTGCAATGGCTTCACCGTGTAAAAAAAAGTTTGGATCATTTTCTAAATGCCAAGTTTCAATGGCATGACCAATAGTGTGTCCGAAATTTAATATTTTTCTTAATCCTTGTTCGGTAGGATCTTCAAGTACAACCTTATTTTTGATTTGAACGGAGTGTTCTATAATTCCATTCCAGTCATAGTCGGTTGTCACTTCTATGTTTTTTACTTTCTCCCAATAGTTTGCGTCTTGAATTAAAGCATGCTTTAAAACTTCGGCAAACCCACTTCTCAATTGTCTAAATTCTAACGTAGATAAGAATGGAGGATAGATCACAACCATTTGTGGGAAGTTAAAAACCCCAACTTGGTTTTTTAATCCACCTAAATCAATTCCTAATTTCCCGCCAACACTTGCATCAACCTGAGAAAGTAGCGTAGTTGCAACATTCAAAAAGTCGACACCTCTTTTGTATGTAGATGCTATAAAACCACCCATATCACTAATAACGCCCCCACCTAAATTGATTACTAAAGCTTTTCTGTCGGCGTGAGCATCACTCATGGCATACCAAACTTGAGTAACAATTTCAATTGTTTTGTTGTCTTCACCGCTTTCAGTTTGAATAACTTCAGCTTTTGATAAACAATCAATATTTGTTAAAAGTGTGGGCAAACAGTGTTCAGCCGTATTTTCATCTACAATAATAAAATAATTACTGTATTGCTTATTTTCGTTTAAAAAGTCATTTAAGTGCTTGATGCTATCATCGCCAATAATAACTGAATAACCTTGTGATTTAACTTCTAACAAAAGATTGGAGTTTTAAATTCGATATAAAAATAATGATTAAAACTAATTTGTAACTAATAATAACTATCGCATTTAAGCGTATATATTAAATATGATGAAAATAGACAAGATAATTAACTCGTTTAAGCTTCTAGGAAGTGGTTTTTTGATACTAATTATTGGTTGTGGATTAGTTGCTGATTCGCCTGAATATATAAAGGTAAATCGGATTGATAATCCAAGTGTAACAGTTGTTTTAAAAAGGCCTTCCCGTTTAAAATATTCATGGCAATCTACAATAGAGGGGGAGCCTCTTGTTAATCGATTTGTATTACCATTGGGGTTTAAATTAACAAATGTTAAAAAAGGAAGTTTCGGAGAGTGGCTTAGGTTTTTACCATTAAAACCAAAAGGAAGTAAAATTATGCTTTTTGATGGTACTAAAAAAAGGTTCCAAATGTTAAACGCTGGTGTTGTAAATATTGATATTGGAACAAGAGATTTACAACAATGTGCAGATGCTGTTATTCGTCTTCGATCAGAATATTTATATTCCTCCTATCAATATGATAAAATTCATTTTAATTATACATCTGGTTTTAATGCCGAATATTCAGCTTGGCGTGCTGGAAAGAAAATAAAGGTAAGTGGAAATAAAGTTTATTATTATAGTGCTCCAAAAGCAAATGATAAGTTGTACAGTGGATTTAAAAAATATCTTATCAATGTTTATAACTATGCAGGAACTTATAGTTTAGATAAAGAATTAAAAACTCAGAATATTAAAGATATTAAGGCAGGTGATGTTTTGATAATTGGTGGCTTCCCCGGACACGTGGTCATAGTTGCGAACGTTTGCGAAAATTCGGAAGGAGAAAAAGCTGTGTTATTGGCTCAGAGTTATATGCCAGCGCAAAGCATACATGTAGTTAAAAAAATGGGAGCTAAAGGTGCTAAGGTTTGGTTTAAAGTAAAAGATTTAGAGAAAAAAGGTTGGAGCACATTAGAGTTCAGTTATGAGTCGACTCATTTAAAAACCTGGAGAAGTAATTAGTGTTAAGGCATTTTTTTCACTTATAGTAATTTGTTAATAGTAATGGGATAATTAGAACCTGTTCTCAGATAATTTATGTTAGAATTCGTATAAAACTAGATACTTTGTATATGTTTTACCTATTCGCATTATCTTTGTGGAAATATTTTTTTTACTATGGCTTTAAAATGTGGAATAGTAGGATTACCAAATGTTGGGAAATCCACTCTTTTTAACTGTTTGTCAAGTGCAAAAGCACAGTCTGCAAACTTTCCTTTTTGTACAATCGAACCTAACATTGGTATAATTAATGTCCCAGATCCAAGATTGGAAAAATTAGAGGAGCTCGTTAACCCTGAGCGTGTTGTGCCAAATACTATGGAAATTGTTGATATTGCGGGTTTGGTAAAAGGGGCAAGCGAAGGAGAAGGTTTAGGAAATCAATTTTTAGGGAATATTCGTGAAACAGATGCTATTTTACATGTTGTAAGATGTTTCGATGATGGTAATATTATTCACGTAGATGGTTCTATTGATCCTGTCAGAGATAAGGAGACAATAGATATCGAATTACAATTAAAGGATTTAGAGACTGTTGAGAAACGTCTTGATAGAGCAAAAAAAGTTGCAAGATCTGGAGATAAAGAAGCTAAAAAACATGTTGATCTTTTTGAGAATATGGTAAAAACCATCGAATCAGGAATGTCAGTTAGATCTATTGAATTTACTGAGGATGAGCTGGTTCAGGTGGATGAGTTGAATTTAATTACAGCAAAGAAAGTATTGTACGTATGTAACGTTGATGAAGCTGCTTTAAAGTTAGGAAATGAATACGTAAATAAAATAAAGGAAATTGCGGCAGAGGAAAATGCGGGTGTTATGATGGTTTGCGCTCAGTTAGAATCTGACATAGCAGAGTTAGAAGATTATGAAGAGCGTCAATTATTTTTAGAAGATGCAGGATTAGATGAGCCAGGTGTTAATAAATTAATAAGAGAGGCATACGAGTTATTAGACTTGAGTACCTATTTCACAGCAGGTGTTAAAGAAGTAAGAGCTTGGACAATTAAAGTAGGAATGACTGCGCCGCAAGCTGCGGGAGTAATTCATACTGATTTTGAGAAAGGGTTTATTAGAGCTGAGGTAATTAAGTATGACGATTATGTTGAGCATGGTTCTGAAGCTGCTTGTAAAGAAGCAGGAAAGCTGTCGGTAGAGGGTAAAGAATATGTTGTAGATAACGGAGATGTTATGCATTTTAGGTTTAATGTATAAATAAATCATATTGTTTTTGGGAAAAGGGAAGCTAAGCTTCCCTTTTTTTATGGAAGAGTATTTCTTCAAAAACAACTTTTTTGAAAATTAACCGTATTGAGAACATGATTTTAAAAGCCGCTAAATTTGCGTCGGATAAACACAAGGGACAGTTCCGTAAAGGAAATTTAAACACTCCGTATATAAACCATCCGATTAAAGTTGCTTATGTCTTAGAAAAAGTGGGAGGGGTTTCAGATCCTGAAACTATCGCTGCAGCAATATTGCACGATGTTATTGAGGATACAGACACAACACATTCTGACCTTAGGAATATTTTTAATGAAAAGGTTGCAGATCTTGTTTTAGAAGTATCTGACGAAAAAGATAAACCTAGGGATGAACGAAAGGCAATGCAAATTAAAAATGCGTCTAATTTATCATATGAGGCTAAATTAATTCGGATTGCAGATAAAATTTGTAACATTCAAGATATTTGTGGTGCAGATATACCAAATTGGAGTTATGAGCAGAAATTTGAGTATTTGGAGTGGGCTAAAGGTGTTGTTGATCAGTTAAAAGGAACACATAAATTGCTTGAAAATCATTTTTTTGACGAACATCGCTGGGGAAGGTTGAAACTCTAAATCGATTTTACTAAATTTGCAACTACGTTTTGTTACGAGATCTAATTTTTATAAAATCATGAGTAGAATTAAAACTATCGCCTTACTTGTTTTCTCCTTTTTTACTTTCGCTGTTTTTTCACAAGATCGAATCATTATTGCTTCGGATGATGAGCATAAAATCACCTACAATGTTTTTGGAGATAGTATTAAAATTTATGTTGAAGTTTTAAATGATTTCACCTTGGATTTAAACAGTGACGGGATTTTGGGTGATGACGATGATTTTGTGTGCCTAATGTTTGATCTGAACTCAAACAACGTTATAGACCTAGGTGGGAGTCAAATTGATTTGTATTATACTTACGATTCTACTCAAACAAACTCGTTGTGTAATGGACACGTGACATCGCCTAATGATATTACGCCTTGTGAAGCCAATTCTGGAGGGTTTGCAAAAGCGGAGTTAAAGTCTTCTACTTATGAAGCCACCAATCATGTTTATTACACTTTTGTAATCCCGAAACAAGAATTAGATTATGACCAAACTTTATGTTCTAGGTTAAGTGTTAAAATACATACCGCGGGAACATCAATTACAAATTCTGTGACATTTCCAACTCAAAGTGGAACAGGAGAATACTTTATTAGTCCATACAATTCTATTTCACTGTATGGAAAACCTAATTTAGGTGAGGGTTTTAGCGCTTGTATTGGTGATACAATTTATGCTAATGCCGAATTTCCATATTATCACTGGAATAATTTATGGGATAACGAAAAACAATACACTACTGTTAATCCTAATGTTGGAGAGTATTATATTTTTAGAATTTTTGATGAGACTTGTGAGATTATCGATTCAGTAAAAGTTAATCTTTTAGATGCTGCATCTTGTACAGGATCATATACTTTTCCAAATATTGTAACTCCTAATTCTGATGGAATTAATGATGTTTTTGAGCTGATAATCGGTCAAACTTTGTTAAATCAAGATTGGACAAATTCTAAATTAATAATATATAATCGTTGGGGTGTTAAAGTTTATAATTCTCAGAATAATAGTTATCCAATTTGGGATATGAGGACAGAAATAGGAACCTATGTTACACCGGGAACATATTACTACACGTTTTTAACTCCTGGAGAGAATCAACAAAGAATCAACGGATTTTTTACTGTTATCCACTCGGATTAATTCTTTTCAAAAGAAAATAAAAAAAGCCAATCCTTAAAAGGGTTGGCTTTTTTATGAAATCGATTTTTTATGAAACTAATTATGTTATTTATCCATTTAGGATTGTTTGCCATCGGGCAATCAAGTCCTGACAAATGGTATTTTGGCTACCAATCTGGTTTAAATTTTTCCCAGGGCGACAATCCTTATGTAATTAGAGGACAAACGGGGGAAACAAAACAAAAGGGAATTCAAAACGAATGGATGAACGTAGAGAACGAATTAAGCACGGTAATGTCTGATGATGAAGGACGAGTCCTTTTTTACTCAGATGGTTCTCGAATTTGGGATAACCATTATCATGAAGCAGAAGTTTTATTGCAATCCAGTAATTCACACGCTCAAATATTATCGGTAAAAACACCAAATAAGGATGATGAGTATTTATTAATTCACCCACGCGGTAGCGGTAATAATGTAACAGGGTGGGATTTTACTCAGATAACAGTTGGGGAAAATGAGCGAATTAATGTAATTCAATCAAACAAAGCTTTATTAGTTGGTAACTACATGCAAGCTGCTACAATTGTTCCGCATTGTAATGGAATAGATTATTGGGCTGTATTTCATGGTGCAGGATTAAAATCTAGACAATCATATGAGTCTGTTTTAATCGATTCTAGTTTGACGTTCAAAAAAGTTGTCTCCAAGGGAAAATACGCTTTGTCTGTTTCGAAAGGGAAGCATGGATTTTTATACAAGTCCATTGGTATTATGAATGTTAATCACAAACACAATCAGTTAGCCACAACATTTTTTAAAAATGGAACTAATGGAGTTTGTGAAATTGTAAATTTTAACAATAAAACAGGAGTGGTTGATGCTACGTTTGCGCAGATTAATAATTTTTCTGATCCAGATGATGTTTATGGAGTTGCTTTTTCACCAAATGATAGTTTGTTGTATATCACAGAATGTGAAGGGGAGAAGCTGAATCAATATGAAATTTATTATCAGTATGAATCTCAAATTAACGCATCTCGAAAACTTTTACATTACGGACATCAAACGAATGCACGATTCGGACAAATTCAAGAAGGACCAAACAAAAGGTTATACATCCCAATGGATTTTCAAGGAAGAGCTTATGAATTAGGCTGCAATTTTATTGGAGAAATTGAATACCCAAACCGTTTAGGTGAAAACGCAAAATGGCGATCGGAGCAAATATGTATTCCCGTTGAGTATAAAATGCATTTAGGATTGGGTTTACCTTCTTTGCCTATATACCACATAGAATATCCGCAAGAAAAAATCATTACAATTTCACCAGATACAATTGTGGAAATTACAGAGTATGAAGCAGCGATTAAAATTTCTACTGGTGACACCATTATTCTTCCTAATTTCACCTTTGAAAGTAATTCGATTGAATTAACCGATTCAGCTAAAATCATTTTACAAGAAATCTTACTGGTTTTGCAATCTAATCCAGTATTAAAACTTAAAATTCATGGTTACACAGATGATGTAGGCGATTTTAGAGAAAATTTGGCGTTATCTGAAAACAGAGCTTTATCTGTGAAAAATTACTTTATTTCAAAAGGAATTCCTCCTGTACGATTAGAGTCTAAAGGTTACGGAGAAACCCGACCGTTGTCTCCTAATAATAGTGAAGCATCCAGAGCATTAAACAGAAGAGTAGAGTTTATTGGAGAATAATTTAATTCAGGTTACTGTGATAAAAATCACTGAGACTTAAACCTTAATCTCATTTCTTTGCGTAAAGTGAAATGATGAAGATGAATTTAAAGCAATTTTTCCCTATTCTAGATTGGTTGCCCAATTACAAAAAGGCATATTTTCCAGGCGATATTTCGGCAGGTTTAACTGTAGGTGTGATGCTTATTCCTCAAGGAATGGCTTACGCAATGATTGCAGGTTTGCCACCAGTCTATGGATTATATGCAGCAATGATTCCTCAGGTTGTTTACGCCATTTTTGGAACGTCAAGACAATTAGCGGTTGGTCCTGTTGCATTAGATTCTTTACTAGTTGCGGCTGGAGTTTCAGGAATAGCTGCGCTTGGGAGTGAAAGCTATATTTTACTAGCAGTTTTACTTTCGTTTATAATGGGATTAGTTCAGGTCGCTTTTGGAATATTTCGATTAGGATTCTTAGTTAATTTTTTATCAAAACCAGTAATCAGTGGTTTTACATCGGCAGCAGCTTTAATTATTGGGTTAAACCAATTAAAGCACATCATTGGAGTCGATTTAGATAGAAGCACTAATATTTTTTCAATTATTTATCAAGCCTTCTTTAGTTATGAGATTATTAATTGGGTAACGCTAAGTATTGGAATAGGAGGCATCCTATTGGTTCGGAATATTAAAAAGGTACACCATTCGATTCCTGGATCTCTAATCGCTGTAGCGGCTGGAATATTAGTTGTTCAGTTTGGCGGTTTAGAAAGTGATAACGTAAGTATCGTTAAAGAGATTCCTACAGGTTTACCTTCATTTTCAATCCCAGATTTAGGAACCGAAAATTTAGAAGCGTTAATTCCAATCGGATTAACATTAGCATTAATAGCATTTATGGAATCTATATCGATTGCAAAAGCAATTCAAGCAACTCATAAAGGAGAGTATGAGTTGGATAATAATCAGGAAATGATTGGTTTAGGGATGGGTAATTTAGTAGGGTCTTTTTTTGGATGCTATCCTACAACAGGAGGTTTTAGTCGATCGGCGGTAAGTGATCAGGCAGGAGCAAAAACTAATTTAGCGGCAATTATTGCCGCAGGTTTAATTGCATTAACACTTTTATTTTTAACACCACTCTTTTACTATTTACCCAAAGCGATTTTAGGATCTATAATTATGGTTGCCGTGTTTGGTTTAATTGATTTTAAATATCCTGTATTTCTTTGGAAAACGAAGAAACAAGATTTCTGGATGTTGCTAGTTTCTTTTGTTGTTACACTTACATTTGGTGTTAAAGAGGGCATAACAGCAGGTGTTTCTATTTCTTTAATCATGCTTATTTACAGAACAACACAACCTCATATAGCCGTTTTAGGAAGACTAAAAGGAACGAATGATTTTAGAAATGTAGGTCGCTTTGAGGAGATTGATGTAAGAGATGATGTTTTAGTACTGCGCCATGATGCCCAATTGTACTTTGCCAATGTCACACATTTTATAGATGCAGTAAAAAAAGAGGTTGAGTTAAAAGGGGCGCCCTTAAAAGTATTTGTATTGCACTGTGGAAGTATTTCTAGTATTGACGCAACGGCTCTACAAGCATTAAAAGAATTAATAGCTGAGTTACAATTAAAAGGAATTCAAGTTGCTTTTTCGGGGTTAATAGGCCCCGTTAGAGACTTTCTTTTTAAAACAAAATTTATAGAGGAATTAGGGGTGAAACATTTCTATAATGATGTTCAAACAGCTATTGATTCCTTTGATAATTGTACGGATAAAAAACAAAAACAAGTTTTTAAGCACGCGCTACAAACTAATGTTTTTAAAGAAAAAGACATTTAATATCTTTAAGTGATTTGAGTCACTGCTAAAGGAAAGTGAACTTGCTATTATTGTTACCACCAATATTAATCGAATCATAAAATTATATGGAGATGAAAATTGAACAAATTTATACAGGATGTTTAGCTCAAGGTGCTTATTATATTGAATCTAATGGAGAAGCAGCTATTGTTGATCCTTTAAGAGAAACTAAACCATACATTGATAAAGCGGAGCAAGAAGGGGCTAAAATTAAGTATGTTTTTGAAACTCACTTCCATGCTGATTTTGTTAGCGGACATGTTTCTTTGGCTGAAAAAACTGGTGCTGATATCGTTTTCGGACCTACAGCTCAAACAACTTATAAATCAATTATAGCAGAAGATAATCAAGAATTTAAAATTGGAGCTATTACTATTAAGGTTTTACATACTCCTGGACATACTCAAGAATCATCTACTTTTTTATTAATCGATGCAAATGGTAAGGATTATGCGGTTTTCTCAGGAGACACTTTATTTATTGGAGATGTGGGAAGACCTGATTTAGCGGTTAAGACTGATTTATCACAAAGTGATTTGGCAGGAATGCTTTTTGATAGTTTAAGAAATAAGATAATGCCTTTATCCGATCACGTAATCGTTTACCCAGGTCATGGCGCAGGATCGGCTTGTGGTAAAAATATGAGTAAGGAGACCGTTGATTCTTTAGGAAATCAAAAAGCCGTCAATTATGCTTTAAGATCCGATATGACTAAGGACGAATTTATCAAAGAAGTTACAACTGGTTTAACAACACCTCCGCAGTACTTCGCTAAAAATGCAGTCATGAATAAAGAAGGGTATGCAAATATAGATGAGGTAATTACACAAGGAACAAAAGCATTATCAGTACCTGATTTTGAAGCATTGGCAAACGAATCTGGGGCTTTATTATTGGATACTAGAAAACCACAAACATTTAAAGATGCTTTTATTCCAAATGCTATAAATATTGGAGTTGATGGTGGTTTCGCGCCATGGGTTGGTGCCTTAATCATTGATTTAAAGCAACCTATTTTGTTAATTGTAGATGAAGGAAGAGCTGAAGAGGTTGTTACAAGGTTAAGTAGGGTTGGGTATGATAATACGATTGGCTTCTTATCAGGAGGTATGAAATCTTGGATTGATGCAGGAAACGAAGTTGATTCAATAGAGTCTATTTCTGCTGATGAGCTCGAAAAAAGATTAGCTGGAGATATTAATGTTTTAGATTCAAGGAAAACTTCGGAATATTTGACGGAACATATTAATGATGAAAAAGTCGTGAATTATCCTTTGGGTTCAATAAATGAAATTATTTCTAAACTGGATAAAAGCACTACATATCATATTCATTGTGGAGGTGGGTACAGAAGTATGATAGCAGCATCAATTTTAAAATCGAGAGGTTTTGATAAAGTAATTGATGTTGCAGGCGGTTTTAAGTCGATTAGAGAAACAGGCTTGAAGCTAACAGAATATGTTTGTCCTTCAACTTTAGATTAAGAATATAAAAGACTAATAATTGATTATATGAATTACAGCGATCTACTTTATACAGTAAATAGATCGCTTTTTGAAGAATTAAAATGATTGAATTTATAAAAGAACCTTGGCCATGGTATATTGCTGGTCCATTGATAGCGTTAACGATGTTTTTGCTGTTGTTTTTCGGGAAAAACTTTGGATTATCGTATAATTTGAGAACAATGTGCTCGATTGGAGGAGCAGGTAAGTTCTCTGAGTATTTTAGATTTGATTGGAAAAGTCAAATTTGGAATTTAATATTACTTGCAGGCGCAGTATTAGGGGGCTTTATAGCAAGTGAATATATGAGTTCAGGAGCACCCATGGATTTGAACCCTGATATTATTTTGGAATTACAATCTATGGGTATTAAAAACCCAGGCAAACAATTGTTACCAGAAGAATTGTTTTCGACGGATGCTATTTTTAGCCTTCGTGGAATGATTATGTTAGTGGGAGGCGGAATCTTAATTGGGTTTGGAACTCGTTGGGCTGGAGGTTGTACTTCCGGTCATGCAATTAGCGGGTTAAGTAATCTACAATTGCCTTCTTTAATTGCTGTAATTGGATTTTTCATTGGAGGAATAATTATGACATACTTTTTATTACCAACCATATTAAGCTTATAATAAGATGAAAAAAATAAAATTTTTATTCGCAGGATTGTTGTTGGGGATAATTTTCTCAAAGTCAGAAGTTATCTCGTGGTATCGAATTTATGAGATGTTTAAGTTTAAATCTTTTCATATGTTCGGAATTATTGGATCTGCAATAATTATTGGAATAATCATAATTCAAGTCATTAAAAAAACGCGAATGAATTCTATTAATGGAACTTCTATTTTGTTCACACCAAAACAAATAACTTGGAAGCGGTATCTTTTTGGAGGTGCAATTTTTGGATTAGGTTGGGCGATGACAGGAGCTTGTCCTGGGCCAATTTTTACATTAGTGGGGAATGGATATTTATCTTTTTTAGTTGTTATTTTGAGTGCGATGATTGGAACGTTTTTATACGGTTATTTTTTTAAGAAGCTTCCGCATTAAGCAAAAGCACAAAACTTGTTTTCTCAAATGTCATATTTCAATTAACATGAACAGTTTTTTGAGTGTTTTTATCTCATCTAAACCGATTTAGTTTTTGTCGTGAGGTGTAACTTTTCTTGTTTTTAATTGTTTATTTTTAGGAGGCGTTTTAACGAGTAAGTAAAATTACTTTTGACCAATGCCGCCTTGCAATTGACAAGTTTAACTATGAATACAAAAAACTGTCTAATTTTAGTAGTCTCTTTTGTAACTTTGCTTTTCAACAGAGCATTAGCTCAAAATGATTGCCCCGGATTACCATCTAGGGCCAAATTTGATACTTTAGGTTACATAAGTGCAAATATCCCAACCGACCCAGCAAATCCTGCAGGAAAACTATATCTAGGTCAGGGATGGGCTCAAAGAGGAAGCATTATACGACCTGGTTTCATTCCATCAAATAAACCTTCGTGGGCAATTGCAATTGCAGTAGCATGGAATTTAGCACGTAATATTAATCAAAGAGTTGAATATCCAAATATGGGATATTGGATGGCAACTCTAATTCAGGAAACTGAATTGAGATGTGCAACAGGTTTAACTTGGGATGATCCATCTCATGTTCCCGATGCCTATGACCCGAATATAGTTTATGCAGCCCAAATAAATAATGGGTGTTTACAAATAGAAGGACCTGGTAACGCATGGAGTGCGTTACAGCAAGCATATCCAAACGGTAGAATTCCTACTTCTTCTAATCCAGGTGATAATACAACAATGTATGACCAATTAATAGAAGGGGTTGACGGATTTGAGGCAAGTGCTTTAACAAAAACCTATTACGATTTATATACCAGCCAAATTTTTAATTACAACGTAGGTTGGGATTTTTATGAAAATGTAGATTGTAAAATGAAGCATGATCCATATGCTTATGTGAAAATGTCAGCTTCTAGTTATAATGGAGGTCCAAATGCTTTTTTAAATGCTGAAGGTATTTTAAATGATACAGGTCCAGGTTGTTGGGCAGGCTTACCTGCAACAACTGCCGGTTATGCAAATGATATCGCAAAATGGGTTTCTGTAGTTGAAAATAATACAAGTTATTGTGAGTATCCGGCTGGAAGCTCATTTGGTGGTTATTACGATGGAGCGGTTCCTTACAGTGAGGTGATAAAGTACTTGGATATAATTAAACCGATGTTTGGAGATGTTGATTTTGTAAACGATGTTATACCATACGTTGAAACCGCTTTTACAGCAAAAGCAGGTTCATTAGGAGGAACAATAAATTTCACTGATTTTGGAGAAGTTATCGATGCAATTGTTTTGCATTTACCGATGGATAAGCCAACAGCAGTAGAGGGTACTCCAATTGGTATTGATTTAGGGTGTACTGGTGATTACTTGCCTTACGGTCATGTTGATATTATTAACGGAACAACTACTATGTGCCTTGGGAAATCGGTTACACTTGAGTTAATGGTTGATGCTGGAAATGATCCTAATATTCAATACAAATGGTTTAAAGGTGATGTTGAAACAGGAACGCTTATCGGAACAAATAAGCAAGTGACAGTTACACCAAATGCTTTGGGAACTGATGTTTATTCAGGTCAGATTTGTAATTCGAATGGATGTTATACCGTTTACAGTAATACACAAAACGCTTGTCAAGACCCAAGAGATATTAATGGATTTACAGTGACTGCTAATGATTGTAAATTATGTCCATTTATTGCTTCAGGAACATCCGTAAATGCAGTTTGTAAGGGAACACCTGACGGAAGTATTACATTAGATTTAACAAATTTTCCTGCAGATTACCTAGTGACTTATATCGCAACAACTCCAGTTGGGAACGATACTGTTTCTTTCGATGCAACAGGAGGAACAGTTCAGTTAGATGGAGTTAGAGATGGAGCTTACAATTTTGAACTACAAGATTTATCAGATCCTACATGTATTGCATATACTACAGTTATAGTAGGGTACGATACAGAGATTAACGAATACATCGATGCCGATCTTTTAGGAATTACAGATTGTCAGGCCGATTTAGGAGCTAAAATAAAGGAGCAACCAACGCCATGTTTATGGAAAATTCAAGTACACACCCCAATTTATTTTCAATGGGAAAGATGGGTAAATGCTGTGATAACGACTTCAACAGGTAAAACGTTAATTCAAAAAGACACTCGATTAGCACCAAAAGGTGAGATAGATGAATGGAATCCAGCTCCAATTAGTGAGTTTTGGTTATCCCTAAATACTGGAGATCAAATAACAATTGGTACTGCCGTAGCTAGAACTCCGGGAGCTTCTCAATTAAGAGATTACCAGTTTAGTATTTATGATGAGCACAATGATTTAGCAACCGCTATTACTTCACCAGCTGGAGGAGCTACGTTTGATGGTAACTATGTTGGAGATCCCTACACAGTAACTTGTCCGGAGGAAGTTTCAAACTACACGATTGCATGGGCGCCAAGTATTAATAACGAAGTAACTACAGCTATACAAACAACAGGTGATGTTGTAGTTCAATCAACCGATCGTGTTTATACAGTAACAGCAACAAATACAGACAATCCACAGTGTATTTTAAAGGATTCTGTAATTGTACCAGGCGACCTAAGTTGCGGTTCTGTTTGTGCAAATCCAGGTATAGTTACTTTAGTTAACGATAGCGATGTTGGATTAACAGATACAGTATTGTCATGTACAGATTCAACACTTTACACGAAGTTAGATGGTAATGACGCAGGGACATTCTTATATGAACTATATATAAATGACGTAGCGCAAACTCCAACCAATAATACAGGAGAGTTTGTAATGTCGGACGAAGGAGAGTATTACGTTTTAGTAAGCGATGATGCCGATGCAGGAAATACAGATTGTCATGTATATTCTGATACGATTGAATTTATCAAGCAAATAGTACCCAATGCTCCTTCATTTAAAGACGGTGATACAATCATTTGTGCAGGGGCTAAGGGGGTTTTAATTGAAGTTTCAACAGCTGTAAGTGCAACATTTTATACTTGGAATTATTCAGGAACAGGTTTAACCTTCAATCCAATACCTTTAGATTCTACTGCAACATTGGATTTTGATGATAACGCAACTGATGGAACTTTAACAATTGTAGCCGAAAATGCATGTGGTGCAGATTCTTTAGAATTAAGCATTACAGTAGGGGCGATTCCTGTTGTTGATTTAGGAAATGATACAACCGTTTGTGCTGCAAATGGAGCTTTCGTTTTGGATGCTTTTAATGTAGGAGCAACATACGAATGGAATGATGGATCGGTAGATACAACTTTTGAAGTAACAGCAACAGGCGAATATTGGGCGATTGCTTCAGTTGGAGCTTGTGCGGATTCGGACACTGTTGTAATTACGGTTGCAGGAGACGCTATTTTAGAGTTAGGAAATGATACTGCAATTTGTGATGGTGATTTAACATTAGATGTTGGAACTGGATTTACATCCGTTATTTGGAATGGTGATAATAGTTTAACTACTCAAACACTATTGGTAACCACTTCAGGAAAGTATTTTGTAGATGTTGAAGATGCATTTGGTTGTGTTGGATCTGATACGATTAATGTTACCATTGGAACATCTCCTGTTTTTGATTTAGGAAATGACACCTCAATTTGTGCGGCTTCAGGTGCTTTAACGTTAGATGCTGAAAACATTGGAGCAGATTATCTTTGGGAGCCATTAGGAGAAATAACCCAAACAATTAATGTAGATTCAACTGCTGAATACAAAGTAGAAGTAACGGTTGATGGTTGTTCAACAAGAGACTCGATTACAGTTACTGTTTTAGGAAGTGTTGTCTTGGATTTAGGACCAGATACTACTTTCTGTTCTCACTTAGGAGGTATTCAATTAGATGCAGGATTAGGATTCTCAACTTATACTTGGAAGAACGGAGCATTAACACAAGACATTACCGTTAATACAACTGGAGAATATAGTATTATCGTTGAAGATGCAGCAGGATGTACTGCAATGGATACAATTAACGTAACCATTAATCAATCGCCAGAAGTTGATTTAGGGGCAGATACCGTTACGATTTGTGCAACTTCACCGGCTGTTACTTTTGATGCAGGAAATGCAGGAGCAACTTTTAATTGGAGTAGTGGAGAATCTACTCAATCAATCCAAAAAGGAAATGCCGATGAAGGGGACTATTATGTAATCGTAACCGAAAACAATTGTAGTGATTCCGATACTGTTCATTTAAAAGTAGCAACAGAATTAACGGTTGACTTAGGTGATGATCGTGAAATTTGTACAGGTACTACCATCGATTTAGATGCTGGTTTCGGAGCAGGTTTTACATTCGATTGGAATGAAGCAGGAGCAATCGCAACACAAACGTTTACAACAGGCGATGGAACCGTTACTGTTTTAGTAGCCGATGCAGGAGGTTGTGAAGGAAAAGATACGATTACAATTACAGAGGTAAATCCATTACAAATAGATTTAGGAGACGATCAGGGAATTTGCTTGGGTGATGCTGAGGTAAGTTTCTCTATGTTGTCAGGAAGAAGTGATTTAACAGTAGTAGGTTGGAACGACCTTTCAACAGGACTTTCATTGTCTACCGATCAAGATGGAATCTATTGGTTAGAAGTGGATAGTGCAGGTTGTATTTTTAGAGATTCGGTTGAGTTAACGGTTAACGCGTTGCCAATGGTAGATTTAGGAACTGATACTTTTATCTGTAAAGGAACTGAGCCAATCATATCATTAAGCGGAGGAGTATTTGTCTCATATCAATGGGTTGATTTAACGAATATGATTTCGATTGGAACTAGTGAGACTCAAAATGTTACTACCACAGGAACTTACGCCGTAGGTGTAGTTGATACAAATGGTTGCATATATGCCGATACAATCTCTGTGGCGGAAGAAGATGGGACGACTTATAGTATCGAATTGGATACATCGATTTGTCCTGCTGGAAGTGCTACGTTAAACGTACCCGTTGATCTTCAGGGAGTTGTTGGTGCAAATTGGGAATGGTTGATTGATAATTCAACAGGCACAAGTTATACTGTGGATAATAGACTAGATGGAGACCGAGTTGAAGTTATTTTAAGTTTCACAAACGAGTTTGGTTGTATTTCTAACGATACAAGCATTGTAAGAGTAGATAATAACCTTCCAATAAGTTTAAAAGATACTGCAGTTTGTGCAGGAGAGGACATTACATTTGTTTCTGGATATCCATCTTTAGGTTATGCATTTGCATGGTTTGGCGGATCAACAGGAAATGATTTAGCATTTACCTCAGTTAGTGAAAATGATGCTGGGTCAATCAGTTTAAGTGTTACAAGTGATGAAGGTTGTGTTGGAGATGCAACAATTAATTTGGTTGTAAATTCAATTCCAGATCCTCAATTATCTGCAGGGTCGATTTGTTTAGGAGAAGATAGAGTTTTAGATCATGGTTTAAGTGGAGTAAGTACTAAATGGAGTACTGGTGAAACAAGTAATACAATCATTGTAACAAAAGAAAATAGATACAATGTGACAGTTACCAATGATGCTACAGGCTGTTTTGATACAGCTAGTGTTTATTTAAAAGTGAACACACCACCTACTGTTAATCTGCCAAATAATCAACTGCTTTGCGAAGGAGAAACATTCCCCTTGGCAACTGGATTTGATGATGTAGGTTATGTTAATCAATGGGCTGGAGGAAGTTCAGCATTATCAGGATCAATAGACGTTACAACTACGGGGGAATATACCGTAATTGTAACAGATGTAGTAACAAAGTGTTCGGCAATAGATACTGTTATTTTCACCTTTTTAGAAGTGCCAACTGTAGATTTAGGACCAGACACAAGCATTTGTGAAGGTGATATAATTACGCTTTTAAGTCCAGAGGTTGATCCTAGTTATGACTTTGAATGGAGTACAAATGAAGTTTCAACAAGTATTATTGTAGAGGAGTCTGGAATATACAGTTTACAGGTAACAAACGGAACCTGCGCAGATCAAGGTGAAGTGAATGTAACTGTTCATTCCTTGCCTGAAAGTAGATTAGGAAATGATACTGTTGTTTGTTTTGAAGACGAACTAAACGGTTTAAGTTTAAATCCAGGAAGAGTTGGTGATTCTTACTTATGGAGTACCATGGAAACAACACAGTTAATAGATATTGATGCTCCGGGAACTTATGTAGTCGATATAACTAATCAGGTTGGGTGTACTAGAAGAGACTGGGTGAAAGTTCAGGAAGATTGTCCTTCACATGTTTGGTTATCAAATTCATTTACACCCGATGGAGATGGATTAAATGAGAAGTGGATAATTAAAGGTAGAAGTATCCAAACTGTTGAAGTTCTAGTTTATAATAGATGGGGAGAGTTGATTTGGGAAGGACATTCATTAGGTGAATTCTGGGATGGTACGCATATGAGATACGCTAGAGAAGTTCAACAAGATGTTTATGTTTATCATTTAAAATATACCTATATTAACATAAGTGGAGGCGTAGAGTCAAAAACTAGAATTGGGACTATAACAATGCTTAGATAAAAAGAAAAAAGACAAAAAAAAGCATTGGTAAAACCGATGTTTTTTTTGTCTTTTAAAGATTATTCATTCAATTTAAGTGGTGATTTTAAGCTATCTACTTGCTCTGTCTTCACATCTTTAGGTGGATTGTTGGACTCTTCTTCCTCAATAAATAATAAAGATCCTACAACTATAATAAGAATAATAAACATCATTGTTTTATTATTCTTGGACGCATGTCTTTGGAACCTACTCCAAGGAGTACGGTAAACTTTATGAGTATATGCTTTATAAGCACCCTCAAAATCCATTCTAGCCTTAATATCTTCCTTATTAGGCTTTTTAGGATTTAGTTTAACGTCATATTTATTATCGTCACTCATTTTACTTCTTAAAATTACGTATAATCAAATTGATTATTTTACTTCAATTCTTTTTCTCATCTTTTTTATAACTCGGTGTAGTTTTACTTTTGCATTTGCTACAGTTATACCCAAAATTTCACTAATTTCTTTATGACTCCTTTTTTCGAAATACTTCATTTCAATTAAAGTGACTTCACCGTCTGTTAGTCCATTTAGAGATTTAATTAAATCCTCATTAGAAAGATGTTTAGCTTCACTTGGCAATTCTTCCGCTAATTCAGGAAGCTCGCTTTGATCGATACTAATACATCTTTTCTTTTTTGTTTCTCGGTAATGAAGGTTTAGTTCATTTAAACTAATTCGATATAACCAAGAAGAGAATGGAAATCCTTTAAATTCAAACTTTTCAATATTTAACATTGCTTTAATAAAAGTTTGCTGTGTTATATCTTGAGCAAGATTTTCGTTTTCGGTTCTTCTTAGGAGGAATAGGAATATAAGCTCGTAGTATTTCGTGTATAAGTACCTGAAATTCTTACGATCTCTCTTCGCTAGGATAATTAATTTTTCTTCTGATATTTTTTCCCTTTTCTTAAACAACGTTTATGTAATAATTGGCTAAATTGTAATAATACAATGCAATTTTAAAAAATGGTTACAAATAAATTGTATCTAATTTTTAAAATCTCATTATTATTGCGAAATTAATAATTTCTTATGTTAAAAGTAAAGCTTTTTATAGCGTCAATCTTCATTTTCTTAGCTCCAGTTATCGGACAAGAGTATAAGCTCTTAAAGGAAGATTGTAAATGTGGGAAAACAAATCGATATACAATTTATGCCACAAACGATAATGTCTTCTTACTGAAGGGTTTTTTAAAACATTGTGACGATTTAGAATACCTCAGAATAACAGGTTATAAACCAGGAGGACATTGGGATGATTTATTTAATATTTTATCCAAACACAAAAAATTGAAGGGATTGGAGCTGTTTTATAATGACGGTTTAACAAAGGTTCCTAAGAAGTTAAAAGAGAATTCTGGATTAAGAGTGATTTCGATTGTGGGAAATAAGCAATTGGATTATGATGATTTATTTAAAAAACTTTCAGGACTCGATAGCCTAGAGAAAATATCTTTGATAGATAATAAATTAAAAGAGGTGCCGAGTTCACTTAAAAAAATAAAGACACTGAGGAGTTTACATATTTCGGGGAACGAAAATTTAAATTATGAGAAATTAGTTGATGATTTAGGAGGAAGCGGATTGGAGGAATTATCAATTCCTTTAAATAGTCTTTCCGAAATTCCTGAAAGCATTAAAGAGTTAAAGCAACTTAAGATGCTGGATATTCGAAAAAACTATCTTGTTGATTTACCAAAGTCAATATCTGAATTAGACAGTTTAGAGTCTTTTAAATCAGAGGATAATATCTTTTTGGACATTAATGAGGAACTTTCAAAACTAAAAGGATTAAACATTAAATATGTTTCTGTTGATGAAGTAGGCGAAGAAGTATCGGCTCAATTAAAGTCTATTTTCCCCAATGCAGTAATCGACAATAAAAAAAGTGTAGAAGTTATAAATGGCCTAAATAAAGGAGAGGAGTCAGCAAGTTTTGGAGTTGATTTTAAACCTTCAATGCTCTCGAAATCTCAAAAGTGTAATAGAGCCATTAAAAAATACCATTCCTTGTTTAATAAACGAAACAATTACAATGAGTTTGATTCATTAAGCTTTTTCGAAAGACTTTCGGATTTGAACTATAGCTATTCAGAAAAAGTACTTGCTGATGGGAGTTATGAAGGCATAGGACTAATGTTGCACAATAAGAAGTTTTTGAAGAAGAACTTGAATTACCCAAGGTATAAAACCAAAAAAGGAGAAATCGCTTTTAGTGTTTGTCCTCAAGGGAATTTATATCCCGAGTTAAAAGCGTTTACAGGAATGCTTTGGGTTTACGTTGGTGCAAAATCAAAAACACAATTCTATCAAGATTATGTGAAAAGTAAAAAATGGAAAGATGTTTATTTAGAGTTTGACGATGTTAACGAGACTTTCTTTATTGTTTTAAAAGGCGGTAAGATTGAAAAAATACCTGCTTATCCTCGCTATGTAAATCCACAATCAAGTTTAAAACACGCTAAACTTTATTATTCCAAAAAATTCCTAATGTATGAACGCCGATTGGAGTTAAGATCGGACCGGTTTGATGTTGATTTAAGAAGAGGGAAGGAAAAAAATAAATTGCGGCAAACAAAATGGGATAATTATAGTTGGAAAAAACTAAAAGGTTATATGTGTAGTTTTGAGCAGAAAATGAGTAGAGAGGGTTGGTTAAATTATAAAACCTATTACATCAATGAAAAACATTCACCATTGGACACCATGAATGTAAATCAGGTTTCTGTTAAAGTAAGTGCTAGTGTTCGTGAGGTTGCTTATTTAAAAGAAGCGTCTATTCAAGTTAAAAAAAATCTAATAAACCCAGTGATTACAAATGTTAGGTTAGATTTTAAGTCAAGAGTGGGAGAGACCTTTCCCACTCATGTTTATGTTTATTATCCAAATAAAAATGAGTTAATGTATTTTGATGCAGGACTCGATGGAGGTATCGAAATTAGAAATAATAAGGTTTTCGTTATCGCAATTGAACGTGGCGGGCAGTTTGTTTTTTATTCAAAAAAAGAATTTCTACAGGAGTTAAGAGGTGAGTTTAGCGAGAAAGGTAAGGTCCCGTTTTTTGTAGAAAAACCATTTACGACATATAGCCTTAAAACTTTTTGGACCACTATTGAAAAAATCATTGATTAATAATCGTTTTTCTTCATTTCTATATCGATTTTTGTAACAACTTACTTAGCTTATGTTACAAGATAAAGATCATTTGATTTGGCATCCGTTTACTCAAGAGAAGTTAGCACCAGCTAATGTTCCAATTGTATCTGCAAAAGGCGTTTGGTTAAAAGCCGAGGACGGAAGAAATATACTAGATGGAATTAGTTCTTGGTGGACAAATGTCCACGGGCACTCTAATAAGTATTTAGCTGATGCTATTTATAAACAAGCACTAACGATGGAACATGTGATTTTCGCAGGTTTCACCCATCCGAAAGCGCTAGAGTTAAGCGAACGAATTTTAGATAAAGTAGGAGATAATTATTCAAAAGTCTTCTTTTCAGATAATGGCTCAACTTCCAATGAAGTAGCGCTAAAAATAGCAATACAATATTTTCACAATAAAGGTGAAATTAAAAACAAAATTATCGCCTTCCAAGATAGTTATCATGGCGATACTTTTGGCGTAATGAGTACAGGGGGAAGAGGTAGCTTCACAGCTGCATTTGAACCAAACCTTTTTGATGTATATCATTTAGATGCTCCAAATGGAAAGAATGAAGCTCATATAATTGAACAATTAACAAGTTACGTAAAGAATGATGACATTGCCGCTTTTGCATTTGAACCATTGGTAATGGGAACTGCTGGAATGGTTATGTATTCTAATGAATTATTGGAAAGGCTTTGTGCGATTTGTAAAGCACATGGGATATTAACTATTGCAGATGAGGTGTTTACTGGTTTTTATAGAGCTGGAGATTTCTTTTCTTATCAAGGAACAAAAGTATTGCCCGATTTGATTTGTATGTCCAAAGGATTGACTGGCGGTACAATGACGCTTGGCTTAACAGTATGTACGCAGGATATATACGATGCTTTCTATTCGGATGATAAACTAAAGATGTTTTCACATGGACATTCCTATACAGGTAATCCATTGGCATGCTCAGCAGCCTGTGCAAGTTTGGATTTATTTGATAAACCAGAAACTAAGAGTAACATAGAACAATTAATGGGTTTTCATACTTCATTTAAAAGTGAATTAGAAGTGTTTGATTGTTTTGAAAATATTCGTCAAAAGGGAACTATTTTAGCTTTCGAAGTGAAAACAGAAGAAGAAGATTCATACTTTAATCCAATTCGAAACAAACTTTACGACTTCTTTTTAAGTAAAGAGGTTTTACTTCGTCCATTAGGGAACACAGTTTATCTAGTGCCTCCATATTGTATTACAAAAGATGAATACAATGTAATAAAAAAGGTAGTTTTAGAATTAGGAGAAGTGATCAAAAATCAAGAATTTTAACAAAATTATTACAAAGTGGACGATTATAAAGGATTAAGAGAAAAATTAGAAAATCTAGAATTCCCTTGTAAGTATATGTATAAATTCATTACTTCGTTGGATAAAATCCCTGATTTAAAACCTCATTTTCAAGACGCTGAAATTAACACTAAGTCATCAAGTAAAGGTAAATATGTTAGTTTCACAGCTGTTGTTATGGCAATTAGTGCCGATCAGATTATCGATAAATATAAATCACTTTCTCATATTGAAGGATTAATGTCATTATAATGTATAAATCACATTTAAGAAAAATGAGAGTGGAGTTAAATAATCCTGTGGATTATTGGCTTGCTGTTGAAGATGGTGAAGTTTATATGAATGATTTAATTGGTAAGAAAATCCAATTATCATTTACAGGTAAAATTAATTGTGCTCTTTGCCATCGTGCAACTAAAAAGTCGTTTTCAGGTTTTTGCTATTCATGTTTTTCAACCGCTCCTGAAAACTCTGAATGCATAATTCGACCAGAGCTTTGCCGCGGTCATGAGGGAAAGGGAAGAGATGCTGAGTGGGAACAAAAAAATCACGTAAAAGACCATACTGTATATTTAGCTTTAACATCTGCTGTTAAAGTAGGAATTACGAGTTCTGGAAATGAAAATACAAGATGGATTGATCAAGGTGCTTGGAAAACTATTAAGTTAGCAGATGTTCCCGATCGTTATACTTCAGGATTAATAGAAGTCGCTTTAAAAGAATATATCTCGGATAAAACCAATTGGCAGCGAATGCTCAAGGATGAAAGAAATGAAGACGTGGATTTATTGGAATCGAAGGATGAGTTAATTGAGTATTTACCGGAGGAATTACAAGATTTTATTTCTGATGATGATGAAGTTTGTGAAATTAGTTACCCTGTAAACGAATATCCTGTGAAGGTGAAAAGTATGAATTTTGACAAAACACCAGACGTTGGAGGTGTTTTAGTAGGTATTCGTGGACAGTATTTAATATTTGAAGGAGGAGTAGTGATTAATCTTCGTAGATTTACGGGGTATAATATTGAATTAACAATAGTTGATGCACCAGAGAAAGCAGGACAGCAATCACTTTTTTAAAGTTTAAGTTATGTTTGGAGATATGATGGGGAAGTTGCAAGAAGCGCAACAAAAGATGGAAGATGTTAAAGCCAAGTTGGACGGAATAACAGTTTTAGGTTACGCTCAAGGTGTTAAAGTGACTGTAAATGGAAACAAAGTCGTTACTAATGTCGAAATTCCACAAATGATTATTGATGATGGGGATAAGGAGGATATTGAGGAATTGTTTTTGTTGGCAGTAAATAGAGGTTTAGAAAGTGCAGATAAAGTTTCTCAAGCAGAAGGAGCGTCAGCAATGCAAGGTGTTTTACCGAATATACCAGGAATGTAATGGAATTGAAACAACACGTAAAAGGCATTTTAATCGCTATAGGTTCAGCTATAGTAATATTATTTGTGGTCTCTTTTTTTGTAGGATCAGAAGTTCGAGTCTCGAAGTCGTATGTACTTAATAACAAGGTTGATTCGGTTTATACTTTTTTAAAGGATCCGAAAAACTTTCAGAAATGGTTAGACGGAAGTCAGGAATTTAAAGTTAACTACTTAAAAGAAGATGGAGGTATACAATACGAAGGCTTTCAAGGAGATTTACATACGTTTAGATATTTAACAATTGATAAGATAAACGGATTGGAAATTGTTTACAAACGAGAAGATGATGAAATGGCAGTAATCAAATTTAAAGCTTCAGCTAAAAATAATGGAACGGTTCTCGAATATGAGAAGGTTTGGAAAATAAGTAATAATCCAATTGTCAAAGTAGTTAGTATGAACCTTGATGAAGACATAGAAGAGGGTATGAAAAAGGATATTCAAAGATTAAAAAAGGAGCTTTAACATTCCTTTTTTTGATTCGCTAATTAATATTTTAATAACGTTTCATATTGAGTTCTATTTGTTAAGTACTACTTGTATTTTTTATCCTTCGAACAATTTATTATCTGTTTTAGTAAACAGCTCAAGCCAATATTTAAAGTGTTCTGTTGATGTATGAAATACAATATTTAAGTAAACCTTGATTGTGCTTCTTTAGCAACCCCCAGGTGTAGGAACTATATTTCTTCAAAAATCATACATTTCAGGTAAGTGTGTTTACCAATTTATATTGGCAACATCATTTTTAGCTTTTTTGTAAAATGAATCAATTAAAATCATGATGTTTTATCGACTTGATATATCTCTTTTCAAATGAGAAAAATAGAATAAAAACTCGAAGAGAAAGGCTACTCAAAAATGATAAAATTTTTTTGTTTTCTTTTTTTGGATATAAGTAAGGCTGCCGACATAACTTTTTTTGCTTCAATTTCAATAATCAATTATATTTGGGTCTTCTCTAATTACCAACAAATTTTTAATTAGCTATGAATAAAACAGAATTAATAGAATCAGTAGCTCTAGAAGCAGGTTTATCAAAAGCAGATGCAAAAAGAGCATTAGATGCTTTCGTTTCTACAACAAGTAAAACATTAAAAAGTGGAGGTAAAGTGGCTTTGGTTGGTTTTGGATCTTTTTCAACATCTGATAGAGCTGAAAGGAAAGGTAGAAATCCAAAAACAGGAGCAGAGATTGTAATTAGAGCTAAAAAAATGGTCAAATTTAAAGCTGGATCAGAGTTGTCAGAATCTCTAAACTAAGCCAAGTATATTTTTAGGATTTAACTAATGTAATTGTTTTTCAACTTAAAGTAGTCGGTGAATTAATGATTGGTATTCGAATCTTTTTTGAGTTGCCAAAAAAAATCTTTTCTGATTGCTAAAAACTGCTCTATTTTATTCATACCTAGGTTTAAGTCTTCAAGTTTGTTAAATTTAAACTCTGCGTCAAACTTATAATTTTTGTCAAATAAATATATATACTACAAGCTATAACCAAAAGAATTAAAAAAACTCAATTGAGATATGTATGGATAACCGTTTCTAATATCTCAGTAATCCCTCGAAATTATTACTGATTATGAATAATGTGGGTGTCTTTATGTGATGACTTTTACCAGTTGTTCTTCGGTGATTTTCAGCAGCTAATATTAATTTTCTTTCCTGTAAATTGAATCACAAACGGAGCATACTTTGATAACTACTTGTTTCTGACTTCCTACGCAGCATCCTCCGCAAATTCCAATATAAGGAAAGGGAGTTTCTTTTTTATCAAATTGAATATTACAATAAGGAGCAAAGAAAATATCAGCTCGTTTAGTTTTTAACTTTTTGTGATGAAGGTGGCAGATGTGTTTAAATTTAGGATTTCGTCCAGTATAATATCCTTCAAAATTAATACATGAAATGAAAATAGTTGTTGCGAATATGGAAACTAAAATTTTTACCATTTTATTTTATAGGGGAGCTTTAGCAATTTTTTCCATAAATAGTATTCTTGAATAAAGGTTAGTTAAGCGGTTCTTTGATGATTAAGTAACTAAAAAAAAATCTGTGTTTTTAAAGTAATATAGTTGATGGGTTTTCGAAATGTCATTTGTGTTTTTAACAATGCTGCTTTTTTAATTTTGGCACACTCCCAAATTATCTAGCAATCATCTTTCAATTCTTGCTTTTTTATTCTTTGTGATGCTAAGCTTATACGTATATATAATTCTGCAATAATTAAATTGGGAAAAAAACCTAACCAACTATTAATTTGGTACATACTTAAAGGGTCGATGTTCGTAGTTGCCGATAATACCTCATTCCATATTCTTAACGTAATAGCTGAAAAAGTCAGTGCGAAACTCCTCATTATGTTGTTTTTGTGTCCTTGAATATTTCCTGATTTAATATCAAGAATAGATTTAAGTGTAAACCAAAACCATAGTAAATCTAGTATAACAAAAGCAAGTTTTGTTGGCCATAAACCGTTCGCATAAAAAGCCAATATCATTCCTGTTGGAAAATTAATCATAAGAATGTTGTAGACATATATTCTGCCAACCCACTTATGGGTTTTAGGTAAATACTTTAATATTGTACTAGAGAACTGAGTTAAACCAGCAAGCAAACATAACGAGCTAGAAAAAACATGAACATAGAAAGATGTTTTCCAAACAGGAATGTTTATATAGTTTTGTTTATGCGATAGGAATCCGACGTTTGGTTGTAGGTTTATGTAAGTAAGGACTAATTGGATTATTAAAATTAGTCCAATGCTCAAGCCTAAATATGCTACTGGTAGCCAAACCAGGTTTAGAAGCTTTTTTTTCACTCCTAACTTTTTAGTAGCCTCCACCTCTCGTAATTGATAATTGAGATACAACAATAACGGTTAAAATAGCACCAATAAAGAAGTATATAATAATGCCTGTACCAATTGAAAAAAGCCATTTCCATTTTGAGTGTTTAGTCTTCAGTTTTTTAAATAAAATTAATGCAGGGATAACAGCTATCAATATAGGTGATCCAAAGAAAAATAAATCCATTAGAAAAGAAAATTTAAGTTCAAAATAAACGTGAGATGCTTTAAAAATAAGATAGAGGAGTGGGTATTCTTCTACAAAATTATTAAGTGTTAGTTAATGCTAATTATTCGAGTAAATATCTTGTAAAGATTTAATGTTAACTGAAACAAAAAGAGCAGTTGAAAAAACGATTTTTAAAATTAAATTGTTTTTTGATTGAAAAATGATTATTGTTATAAATACTCGTTTGATTTTTGGTGATTTAGTAGACAATAATAAAATCAATAATATTTTTTCTCTGAAAACTACTTACAGCTATTCTCTAAAGCTTCGAAACACTAATAAACTTGGTTGTTACGAACAACTGGTTAGTTTGCCCAGTTAGATGGGGAAATTGAACGTTAAGTATTTTTCATAATTACTAAATTTAGTCTATCTGTTGATGTATTAATTGTTCTGTTTTAATCTTAGCCGACTGGTTTAGTTGGGAGGGCTGAATGAACGTAATTTACAAGGGTGTAATATTCTTGTTCAGAATATGGTAAATTGAATTTCACTTAATTGTGCGCAGTTCAAATACCTAACGTAATTTGAGTTAATGACTCTAAGATTATCGGGTTGTTTGTTTGAATTTGAATAATAAAAGAGTGCGAACCTATTTATCACATATTTTGGACATTGCAAAATTCCGTACGTTAAAGGTATAGGTAGTAAATAAGATGTTTCCTCCTTTTTTTTGTTTGGTGACGGTCACTATTGTTTATTTTGTAAATCACAAAAAAATAATTAACCTTTTTTCATTTCCTTTGTTTACCTTTTTGGATTTTCGCATTAAAAGGTAAATGCTTTACATGAAGGAAACGCAGTTAATAGAAAAACTTAAAGGAAACAATGAACAAGCTTTTAAGCTTTTGTATAAATACTTCCCTAAGATCAGATCATATTTATTAAAGTTCGGTGCTTCTAAACAAGAAGCGGAAGATATTTATCATGATGCACTTTACATTTTAATTAATAAGTTAAATGATCCTAGCTTTATTCTTACTTCAAGCGTTAATACTTTTTTATTTGGTATTTGTAAACACAAATACATCTCTCTTCATCGCGAGAAGAAAAAAAATATAGATTTAGATTTGGACGCAAGTTTAACTCAGGATATTGAAGCCGCACTCAAAGAAGATGAAAAATACGAGATGGCTAAACTTGCTTTTCAAAAGCTGGATGAAAACTGTAAAAAACTTCTCAAAGCATTTTATGTTGACGGTAAAAGGATGAAACAAATCGCCCAGATTTTTGGCTTTGGCTCTGATAAAGTAGCAAAAACTCAAAAATACAGGTGCCTTGAAGCTGCAAAGAAATTTTACCAACTAAAAGCTTAAACAATGAGAAGAGAACTAGAAATATTAGCACAAATTGACGACTTTTTAGAAGGAAGGATATCTAAAGAAGAACTCGCCAAAGAACTTGAAGACGTACAAAATTTAGGAGAACATATTCAAACACAAAAGGCATTAAAGGTGGCTATGAAAAAAGATGCCTTTATGCAGCAATCTAAAAATAGTTTATCGAAATTTAAATTGATTAAAACTGTAAAAACGGCACTTGTAGTAATTACTGTTTTAGCGGCTGTAATTGGTGTTTTTTTCAACCAAAATCAAAATGCCAACTTAACAAACTCCAATACAGTAAAAGAAAAGGAGTTGATAATAGCAATTTCCGATAGCTTAATTAAAACTCAATATTTTGAAATTAACAACCTTAAAGACACGTTAATTGTAACCAATGAAGGGATTGTTTTTTTTATCCCTAAAAATGGATTTATTACTGGTTCCTCACCTATTTATCAATTAGAAATTAAAGAAGCACTTTCGCCTGCACAAATAGTAAAAGGTGGATTAAGCACTTTAGCTGATAATGATTTACTAGAAACTGGGGGGATGTTTAAAATATCTGCCTTTCAAGCAAAAATGAAAATTTACTTAAACGACTCTAGCTTCATTGATTTTTTCGTTCCAACAACTAACCCCATTCCAGGGATGCAAGGCTATAAAGGAGAATTAAATCATAATGGTGAAATTAATTGGACCAAACCAAAGAAACTGGAAAATCCCCTTACTCCAGCCAATATCGCTCATTTGGATTTTCACCCGCCTAAATACCGGGAATATTTAAAGAACAAGGGCTGGATGAATAAAAGAAAATCTTGGAAGGATAGCGTTTATTTCGATTTATCACAAATTAATACTTCAGACAAATTGTATAAGGTAAAGGATACACTTTTTAATTTCACATTCAAAAAATTAATACCCCCACATAGAATCAAATCCTTCTGGAACTCTACGTTTAACCATACCCTTTTAGCTACAAAAGAGTTTGAAAACAGGATGCCATTAATACATGAGATTGGCGACGAAAGGATATTGAATTTGTATACAACAAATCTTAATGAAAAATTATATAAAATCGATTCTATGGCGATTGAATTGGCTCCTGAAGAATTTAAAAATGAATTTATAGATTGGTATTGCTTAAAGCAAGGTAAAGTCCCTCAAGCTAAATCAACCCAAAGCTTAATGAAGTTAGAAAAAGCCTTGAAAATTAGTGAATTAAGACAAGGAAAACTCAAAACGTCTAAGAAGTTTCTTTGCTATCGAGGGAAATTAATGAGTTGGGACTTGTTTTACTACTTTAACATTGATGTCCCCTTAGCAAGGAGAAAAGCAATAATCGATAACGATAATGCAAGATATAAACGACTAAGCCAAAACTTTGAAAAAGAAAAAACAACAGGTTCTAAACTTACTAAAGCTCATGCTGTTCCAATAAGATCACACATTACTATTAAAATTAAAAACGCTGAACAGTTTAAAAGAAAGATGTGTTTTGCTTACTTATTAAGAAAAGACGCTTATACTTTTGAGAAGTTAGCTATTAAAGATGGTGTGCTTAATATTGAACATCAAAATTTAAAGAATTACAACTTAGCAATTATTGGTTTAAATAAAGGGCAACATTGGCTTTTAATTCCTAATGAAATTGAAAACGGTTCGGTTGAATTGATCTTAGAGTCAGAGGGGGATTTTAATAAGAAAGTCAATCAAATTGGATCTTCAAATCGATTCAAAATCAGTTTAACCAATCAAATTACAAAAGCTAATAAGAATAAAAGTACCGAGAGGTTAATTGAAATAAGTATTCGGTTACAAATTTCAAAAGCCATATACACTTACAGTATTGATACTGTTATAGACAAAAATTACATTAACGTATATGATAAAAGCAAGTTTACGATTCAGACTATGGATTATGATTGGATTAGCCGAAGAGCAGCTGAAATTCCAACAAAAAAATCTAATGAGATAAATTTTATTAAAGGTTTTTTAAATACCAAGGAATACAAAATCAATCGATTCACCAAAGACCGATTTAGGGTGGGGGTTTTTGATGATAAAGGGAATGATGTATTAAAGGATAAATTCTACCTGGCTAGTAGGAAAACTGATGAGGGTACTCGTCAGCAAAACATATCTTTTGGTTGGTCTATAAAGGATGAGGCAACGCTACTGAAAGGGATATACAATGTTAAGCTCTATTATGATGACAGAATTATTTCGAGTAAAACATTAAAAGTGAAGTAGTGTTTGTGATTATTCGTAATTCAACGAACTTAAAGAAAACATTTCAGATGTATTATACACGAAGTAACTTATCCGTTTTTTAATCATTGTATTGTATCTGTTGATAAATGTTATTTAAAAAAAGAACCTTTACGTTTTACTCTTAGTTAGTTTAATTGATGAAGATAAATACGTTTGGATTTCGCTTTAAGAAAGAGATCATAGAGCCAAAGAGGAAAATCTATTTTGATGTTATTTGGGATATCTGTTCTAAATCTGAACAAAAAAAGAGCGGTTTAAAAACCGCTCTTTAAAATTATGTTTTTGTTAGGACGGGCAAACAGGCCAGCCCTTACGTTATTTATTCTCCGAGCACCATTTACGAGCATTCTCGAAAGCTTCTAACCAAGGAGAAACTTTGTCGTTACGATCAGCTGGGTAGTTTGCCCAGTTCCATGGGAAGATTGAACGTTCAGCGTGTGGCATCATCACTAAGTGACGTCCGTCGGTTGATGTCATCATTGCTGTGTTGTAATCCGATCCGTTTGGATTGGCAGGGTAGGCAGCGTGTCCATATTTTCCAACGATGTTGTATTCTTGTTCAGAATATGGTAAGTTGAATTTTCCTTCACCGTGAGCGGCCCAAATACCTAATGTACTTCCTGCTAGTGAACCTAACATTACCGAGTTGTTTGTCTGAATTTCAACACTTGTAAAGTTACATTCGAACTTTTGAGAGTCGTTGTGTAACATCTTAGGTTTTTCTTCATGATCTGGATTGATTAGTCCTAGCTCAACAAATAACTGACAACCGTTACAAACTCCTAAACTCAAGGTGTCTTCTCTAGCGAAGAAATCTTTAAGCGCTTTGTTTGCTTTTTCGTTGTATAAGAAAGCTCCAGCCCAACCTTTAGCAGAACCTAAAACATCCGAGTTAGAGAAACCACCAACTGCGGCAATCATTTGAACTCCTGTTAAATCTTCACGACCAGTAATTAAATCGGTCATGTGAACGTCCTTAACGTCAAATCCAGCTAAGTATAAAGCATTTGCCATTTCACGCTCAGAGTTAGAACCCTTTTCACGAATAACAGCAGCCTTTGGTCTAGCTCCAGTAAAGTTTGGTTTAAGCCCTGTGAAAGCTTCGTTGAAGTTAAAGTTTAATGCTTGTTTTTTATAGTTATCAAAACGTAATGTTGCTTGATCAACACCCGATTGTCTTTGATCTAATAGGTAAGAAGTCTCGTACCAAATGTCTCTTAATTGAGAAATGTGGAAATCGTTACTCCAATCACCATTTTTCACTTTTACAAAGTGACCAGCAACCGCTTTACCAATTTTGAAAAACTCAATGTCAGCGTTGTTTAATACCGCTTCAACAGCAAGTGGTTGATCCGATTGGAATACTAAACCACTGTTTTCAGCAAACAATACTTTGATAGCATCCGCTTCACCTAAAGCAGTTAAGTCGATTTCGGCTCCTAAATTATTATCAGCGAAACACATTTCTAATAGGGCAGTAATTAAACCACCTGCAGAAACATCATGACCAGCTGTAAGTAATCTTTTTTTGATTAAATCCTGAACAGAGTTAAAAGCATTTCCGAAGAAAGTATCGTCTAATATCGATGGCGTTTCAGTCCCTAACTTGTTCAACGTTTGAGCGAAAGATGAACCACCTAATTTGAAAGTATCTTGAGATAAGTTGATGTAGAAAATTTCATTTCCTTCAGCCTTATTAAAAACAGGCTCAACAACTTGTTTAATATCGTCACAATGACCAGCAGCAGAAATAACAACAGTACCCGGAGAAATAACCTCCATGTCCTTGTATTTTTGCTTCATACTTAATGAATCCTTTCCAGTTGGAACATTGATTCCTAAGTTGATAGAAAAATCAGATACCGCTTGAACAGCTTTGTATAAACGAGCGTCTTCACCTTCGTTTTTACAAGGCCACATCCAGTTAGCGGAAAGTGAAACCGATTTTAATTTATCTTGTAATGGAGCCCAAACTAAGTTCGTTAACGACTCTGCAATGGCGTTTTTAGATCCAGCAACAGGATCGATTAACCCTGAGATAGGAGCGTGACCAACTGAATTGGCGATTCCTTCTTTACCATTATAATCCAGCGCCATAACACCAACATCATTTAATGGTAATTGTAAAGGACCTGCACATTGTTGTTTAGCAACTTTACCAGTTACACAACGGTCAACTTTGTTAGTTAACCAATCTTTACAAGCAACAGATTCTAATTTAAGAACTGCACCTGTGTATTCTAATACTTTATCAGCTGAGTATTCTAAACCAGCATATTCTCTAACAACCGTTTTATCCGTCATTACCGTTTTAGGAGAAGAACCAAACATGTCGTTTAATTCTAAATCCATTGGCTTTTCACCTGTAGTAGACGATTCGAATGTAAATTTACCGTCTCCAGTAACTTCACCAACCGTATGCATAGGAGAGCGTTCACGATCTGCAACTTTTTGTAATTGCTCAACATGTTCTGCTTTGATTACTAATCCCATTCTTTCTTGAGACTCGTTTCCGATAATTTCTTTTGCAGATAGGGTAGGATCTCCAACAGGTAAGGCATCTAAATCAATTTTACCGCCTTTATTATCCACTTCAACTAATTCCGATAAACAGTTTAAGTGTCCACCAGCACCGTGATCATGAATGGAAACAATTGGATTAGCACCTGTTTCAATCATTCCACGAATAGCATTCATGGCTCTTTTTTGCATTTCAGGGTTTGAACGTTGAATTGCGTTTAATTCAATTCCGCTTTCAAATTCACCTGTGTCAGCCGAAGAAACAGCAGCTCCACCCATTCCAATTCGGTAGTTTTCACCACCCAATAAAACAACTTTATCTGTTACGTTTGGAACGTCTTTTAACGCTTCCTCTCTTTTACCATAACCGATACCACCGGCTTGCATGATTACTTTATCAAATCCTAACTTACGAGCGTCTTCTTCATGTTCGAATGTTAAAACAGATCCTGTAATTAAAGGTTGTCCGAATTTATTTCCGAAATCAGAAGCACCGTTAGAAGCTTTGATTAATATATCCATAGGAGTTTGGTACAACCAATCTCTTTCTTTCATTCCGTTTGCTTCCCAAGGACGATTTTCGTTTAACCTTGAATAAGACGTCATATAAACCGCTGTTCCTGATAATGGTAAAGAACCTTTACCACCCGCTAAACGGTCTCTAATTTCACCTCCTGATCCTGTTGCGGCTCCATTAAATGGTTCAACAGTGGTAGGGAAATTATGTGTTTCTGCTTTTAAAGAAATAACCGAGTTGATTTCTTCTTCTTGGTAAAAATCAGGTTTGTCTGCCGATTTAGGGGCGAACTGCGTGATTTTTGGACCTCCAACAAACGCAACGTTATCGCTGTAAGCAGATACGATTGTATTGGTGTTTTCGGAAGATGTCTTTTTGATTAATTTAAAAAGGGAAGTCGGCATTTCTTCACCATCGATAACGAAAGTTCCGTTAAATATCTTGTGACGACAGTGTTCTGAGTTAACTTGTGAGAATCCGAAAACTTCAGAATCCGTTAGTTTTCTTCCTAATTTCTTTGCTAAACCATCTAAGTAATCAACCTCTTCAGTGTTTAAGGCTAAACCTTCTTGTTGGTTATATGCAGCGATATCTTCGATGTCCATCACAGCTTCAGGTTTGATTTCAAACGTGAAGATGTCTTGATTTACGCCGTTGTACTTATGTTGTAACATCGGATCGTAATCCTTACTGTCTGTATCAATCGCTTGGAATTCTTCAATTCGAATAATTCCTTCAATACCCATGTTTTGGGTAATTTCAACAGCATTGGTACTCCAAGGCGTAATCATGGCAGCACGAGGTCCTACAAAGGAACCTTCTAATGTTGAATCCTTAACGACCTCAACGTCACCAAATAACCAGTTTAATTTTGAAACATCTGCAGTTGCAATTGCTTGAACAGTTTGAACGGCAAATACCTTTTGTGAAGGATTTCCAAAGAATGTAATCATTGCATCGAAATTTATGGTGCAAAAATAAAGCTTTTTAGGAGGGAAAACTACAATTAGGATTGAGGTTTATTAACAAAGTATGAAAATTATTAAAAACCCAAAAAAACAATATCATAGCAATTGTTTTTTAACAGTCTGAGTATTCGTCAAAGCTTTGAATATTCAAGATGCGGTAGTTGGTGACGGATTGAACAAATATCAATTTATAATTAAGAAAATAGTACTGGGTTCAATTTTACTAAACGAATATTTTAGTGTTTTTCAGCAAACTTTTATAAGTACAGCTTCTGGTGATGAAATTTAAGTTCTCAATCGTGTGTTTTTGAAATCACTAAAGAATCTTATTAAGAATGATTAATTGTACTAGTTTTTCATTTTTAAGACGAACGTTTTAGAGCTAAATATCTTTACCTCTAAAGAGTTAATTATAGTTTGTTTTCCCATAACTACAATACAGCTCATTTCTAAATGAAAAATCTTTTTTGTAAGTCTTTATTTTTTGATATTCAATTTTCTAAGTTTGGCTGGACTACAGAAAGAACTTTGCCAAACGTATAACCTAAGCCTAACCTCAATTTATTTCTAGTAGTGTCAAATTTAAGAAGGTAACTACATCTTTTAAATTGATGGCATATTCCGAAATCCATACCAAATACGAATCTGTAAGGAGCTGAGTCAAAATATATTTTGTAATTACCGTTGTTGTAATAATGTAAAAAGTCAAACTCAGGACCGTAATAAAATTTCCCGCCAGCATTAACCGAAACAGTATGATTTCCTTTTTTAAATAAAGAATAACTACCGCCTAGGTTTCCATTGTAAAGATCAAATACTCCGAATTTAGATATGTTTACAACTTGATGTTCTTGATAGTTTTGGTAAAAAAAAGCGAGTCCTAGTTGTATTCCGAATGACGGGCTGAATTTGTAAATGGCTTCAATACCTGGTGAATAAACAAATTTTGATTGTCCGTAGGTAAGCCAAACAGAAGTTGTGTTGGAAAACCCTTTCAAACCTAAAAGGATAAAACAGATTATGACTAGTATTTTAATCTTCATCATCGATTAAATTATTGATTTTTTCTTGCATGAAATCGTTGCGCTCATTGTTAAACTGAATCAGCTGATTTATTTTTTTATTCCAATTGTTCTTCGTGATTGTGTTCCATTTTTTTTTGATGCCTAGTGTAATCATATTCAATGGTTTCCATTAAATTTTTAATTATATACTTTACCCTTTCTTTTTCGAATACATAGTCAATAAAATAGGCGTATCTCTCAAGGAATTCATCTTTAAATTTATCATTTTTAATCATTTGGTTAAATAGGAAAAATCCCGATCGATGATCGCCTGCTAAATCTCCTAACCAGAATTCATTTACCTTGTTTAAGTTAAAGCCTAGGTCAGTATCGTAAATAATCCAAGTCCACTTCCTAAACTCATAAGTAGTTCTATCTCTCCACCATTTTACGTTATTTTCTAATTGATCACCATTTGCAATGTAAGTTTGAGTGATAATATAGTCCATGTAACTCTCTATATTGATTTTTTCTGAAAGCTCTTCAAAGTTCTGATCGTCTTTTAAATCGTTGTTTTGAACAAAATGAATTACCTCATCTAAAAATAAATTGGTACTTCCGTCATCTGCTGTAGGATATTGTTCATTCCCTTCTAAAATATCAACGTATTCTTCATTAACGTTGTAGGTGTATTTAAAGTGATGAGGAGTTATCATATCCCGCATGTTGTAAATTCCCCAGTAATCGTTGTTTAAATAAACAGCGCTGGGTTTGTAGTTTTGTATTTCGGCTGCAGTAAACTCTTTTATTATTTGTGTGATGGTGGCATCCTTAATATGGGTGATTCCAAAATCGTTGCCTGAATTCCTTAAAAACAATCGTTTGTAATTATCAGCTGACTCTTCGCCGAAAAAAGGGTAGTCTGTATTTTTTTTCTCCATATTCTTTACGCCAATAAATTCCAATAGACTTCATCGCGTTTGATCGAGTACAGTTTCCTTTTATTTTAAATCCAACTTTGTTAATATTTGTTTTTTCTCCATTTTGACTTAAAGTTAATTCTGCTGGAAATTCCCAGTTTTGATTATAGTTGGCAATGGAGTTACAGTTTCCTAATGCTATCCCATTATTACCAATCACAAATAGTCCTGAATCCGGAGACCATAAATAGTCTTCATTTATGGTGATTTGAATTACTGTGATATCATGATCTAATTTCTCAAGTATTTGCTTTTTATTGCAAGAAGCAAAAAAAAGCATAAAAATTATTAGGGGGTAAAATATTTGCATTACTTAGCGTGTGATATCCTATCAAGAATTTATCTTGTAAAGGTAAACAAGTTTATTATCTCATCTATTAAAAATTTTCAACTAATTGAAAATGAGTTTATTTTATAATAATTATATAGTTTTTGTTTAAGTGTGTACGGGGTGTGTTCGTTCATTCTGCTGACTCGCTTGCATTGGTTTTACTCTGATCGTGAACTGATATTATAAGTTGGAAGTAAAATAAGATGTGTTTTACGAAATTATTGGTAGGTTTTTAAGGAATAGCAAAGATAATTGGTTCTTCTAAATAATTGTATTTGCTCCTGGAGTTTACTAAACCATCACTAAGAATGTCGGGTTTAACTTAGAAAATATTTTTCATCTAACTGAATATTGATTTATGGACTGTAACTGTTCGGTTTTGTTTCAGGTAACAAATGCAATACTTTTAAAAGACACACTAATTTATCTTTAGGAGGTTTTATCCTTGGTATAAAGTCTATCAATTAAGATAATAAACCTCGATATACAAAATACGTATTCAAAAAAACACTCTTTTTAACCTTCACGGGTGAACAAGCTTAAAGATTATAAGTAACCATCCAAAGTCATCGGCGTAGTAATATTAAACCTAACTCGACAAACTTTTGAAACATATACTCTCCATTTTTTTATTGCTGTCTTTAGTAAGTTCCTCATTTGCTCAGATTATAATAGATTATAACGACCCTCTAGCCAATGGCAAACTAACTCTACAAGTCAGAAATGACGAAGTGAAATATATTTGTCCCGAGATAATGGTCGAAAAAGGCTTGATGATTCCGTGTGATAATCAACCAGTTGTTTCTTATAATTACTTTATTAAAAGAGATGTTATCGATAGTAATTGGCTGAATGATGTTTTGCGAGTGTATGATGAATTTATTGATGTGTCAGGAGCTGAAGGTAAAACACCTTGGTTAAATTTTGAGAAGAAGGCAAGTCATTCAAATAAAGAAGATTTTACAAGTAAAGATCAAAAAACAGGTATCACTTACCGCCATCATGAAACAAGGAAGCATTTAATTGGATATACAATTGCTAACCCTAGAAAAAAGGTTTTTAACGATGAAAAAAAGTTTCAACTTCACTACGATTGGGAAGAAATGATAAAAGGGAAGTTTGAGTCATTTTATTTAGATGGCTTAAAGAGATTTCGGCATAAATATGAGATTCATAGAATCATGTCTATGGATAAAAATATAGAGGAAACTAGACTGGCATCAGCAAGTGATGTTAGAATTGTAGGATCTATAGATTCTTATTACCCCAATGGAAAAAAGAAAACAGTAGTTACATATATCGACCGACTTATAGCTATAAAAGCAGAAGAGGATGTAGAAAGAAAAGTAACAAAAATAGTTAGAAATGGAGTTAAGTCGGAGTATTATAAAACAGGAAAACTTTTTAGTAGAGGTAACTTTAGTTTAAAAGGAATAGAAGGTAAACTTGAGTACTTCAGCCCTAAAGGTGTTGTAATTAAAGTAGAAAATTATAAATCCGGAGTTTTAAATGGAAAAACAACCGAATACTACATTAGCGGTTCTGTCAAATCCAAAGGAGCATACAAAAATGGTCAAAAGATTGGGGACTGGGTGGAATTTGATGAAGGAGGTAAGAAGATAAATGAAACAGAATAGATGCATTTTTTTATTTAGAAATAAACTTCTGTCTTTCTCCAAGTGTTTTTAGAGTATTACTTTTAATTCACGACCAACGATTTCAAACGCTTTTAATGCTTTATTAAGTTGTTCCATTGAATGAGCGGAAGATAGTTGTACTCTTATTCTTGCCTTTTCTTTTGGTACTACAGGAAAACAAAAACTAATAACGTAAACTCCATGATCTAATAGTTTTTCAGCGAATTCTGCTGCGAGTTGAGCATCATAAAGCATAATGGGGACAATAGGGTGTGTACTTGGAATAATATCAAATTTTAACTCCATTAATTTTTTTCTGAAATACAACGTATTCTCTTCTAACTTTTCGATTAGAGTTGATTGCTTATCTAGTATTTTGATTATCGAAATGCTCGTGCTTGCAATCATAGGAGCGAGCGAGTTAGAAAATAAATACGGTCTTGATTTTTGCCGAAGTAATTCAATTATTTCATTGTTCGCTACCGTAAAGCCGCCACTGGCACCTCCAAGTGATTTTCCAAAAGTCCCTGTTAAAATATCAACTCTTCCTATAACTCCGCAATACTCTATGGAGCCTCTACCTGATTTTCCAATTACTCCTGTGGCATGAGAATCATCAACCATTACTAGTGCATTATATTTATCAGCCAAGTCACATATCCCTTTGAGATTGGCAATTATACCGTCCATTGAAAATACACCATCCGTTGCAATTAATATTCTTCTTGCTCCTAAAGCTTGCTGTAACTTAGTTTCAAGATCCTCCATATTGTTGTTCTTGTAGCGATATCGTTTTGCCTTGCACAATCGTATTCCGTCAATAATGGAGGCATGGTTTAGCTCATCAGATATAATAGCGTCGTTTTCATTTAAAAGTGGTTCAAAGAGGCCTCCATTTGCATCAAAAGCAGAAGAATAGATGATTGCGTTCTCAAATCTTAAAAAGTCCGATAATTTATGCTCTAATTCTTTATGAATAGCCTGCGTTCCACAAATAAACCTAACAGAAGATAACCCGTATCCCCATTTTTCTAGAGCACCAATTGCATTCTTGATAATTGTTTTATTTGATGAGAAACCAAGGTAATTATTAGCACATAAGTTAAGCACATCAACATTTGACTTAGTTGAAATTAAATCAGATTGTGGGGTACTCATTGTTCGTTCTGATTTATATAAGCCTTCCTTTTTCAGGTCACTTATTTCGTTAGATATCTCCTTAATTATGTCTTTTATCATAGCTATGCGATATTAGAATTTTGATAATCATAGGACTTAATTTCATCAATAATGGTTTCTACCATTAATTGTAAATTATAAGAGTGAGACCAATTCCAGTCTTTCTTTGCTTCCTCATCATTAATATATCTTGGCCATGAATCCGCAATAGCTTGTCGATGATCGGGTGCATAATTAATCACAAATTCAGGGATTATTTTTTTGATTTCAGCTGAAATCATTTGGGGACTAAAACTAAAACCAGCTAAATTATAACTAGTTCTTATTTTGATGTTTTTTGTTGGAGCCTGCATAATATTAACTGTTGCTTTTATAGCATCTTCTATATAAATCATTGGTAATATAGTGTCAGCAGATAGAAAACAAGAAAATTTGCCTGAACCTAGAGCCGAATGGAATATTTCTACAGCATAATCGGTTGTTCCCCCTCCAATATTTAATTGTGGACCAATTATACCGGGGTATCGTATAGATCGTACATCAACGGCAAATTTATGAAAGTAATAATTACAAAGGTTTTCTCCGGCTGCTTTGCTCACTCCATACATAGTAGTAGGAGTAAGGACTTGGGTTTGTGTCGCAATTTTGTTTTTTATTTCGCCTCCAAAAACAGCAATAGAACTTGGGAAAAAGAGTTTACTGACTTTTTCATCTCTACAAATATTTAAAATATTTAGAAGTCCATTAATATTGGTTTTCCAAGCTCTTTCGATATCGTTTTCTCCAGCACTTGATAAAATTGCTGCAAGATGATATATTTCAGTGACTTCATGTCGGCGTACGACACCTAATATTGATTGATAATCTAAAACATTTACTTGTTCATAGATTCTAAACTCGTTTGCGCTTAATTTAATATCTGATGCGATCACCTTAGCTTTTTGGTGCAACACAAGGTGATTGTATATTTGACTGCCTACTTGTCCGCAACAACCTGTTATTAAGATAACTTTCTTCATTATTAATTTTTTAAGGTTAACAATGTGCCTGATTACCAAACTGATATTAATAAGTTTGTATCTATACTAACGGATAAAACATGAAAAATGTTATTAATTATTACTTAAGATTAAACCTTTTCTTGTGTGTTTTAAAGGTTAAAAAAAAGTAGACTTTGATTATTAAGGTCTTCTTAAAATTATAACTTGTTTAATTAAAAAGACGCTTCATAGTCTGAATGGGGGCAAACTTAACATCAAGCTTAAAATTCTCAATTTCTAACATCAAAACCTGTGCTCTATCCTTATCTAATTCTTTTAATTCACTTGGGCTATTTACTGATCTCCAAGCTAACTCACAAAGCTCTTGCACTTTTAAAGCAAGTAGTTTTGCTTCCATTAATCCTTGTGATTGATTGCCAACCTTTACGAATTGCTCAGCAGCTTTAATCCAGGTTGCTAAAGTTGTTTTAATTTCATCCCTATTTTTACAGATTCCAGTTTTACAGTTTTGACTAACCAAAGTTTCAAAATCGTTTGCTCTAAAACTCTCAGTATAACAAGCATCTACTAGGCGATTAAGTGGATAGTGTGTAGTGTATTTCAAGAACCGATGTCTTTCATATCCTTTTAACGGTTCTAATAATTGAACGAAAGGTTGAAATTTATTAACATCAGACTGATTCGATAATTGTTTTAGTAAAATAGTTTGATTAGTAAGGTGAATTAAGCCATGTTCTTCCAGTTGATTTGAAATCGCACCAACTTTATTGTAAAAAGCATTTGTATTACAATTCTCATTCGAACTCCATAATCTTTCAGCAACAGCAAGCGTAGCAGGCCAAATACGGGAGTCGATTGTTTTTTCGTTTACCAACTCGCTCCACATTGTGGCCTCGCCACCATAAATTAATTCCTTCTCAGTTTGAGTTAAATCAGCATTTAGAGGTAAAGGATTGTTTTCATAGTAAACCTTTAAGTCGTTTGCCATATCCAAATAGTAACCGTTAGAAAGCACCCCTGGATATCCTTTTTTAGCAAAAGAATAAAGTGACTCTTTACCTCTCCATGATTGAATAGCAACAGATACAGGAAGACTTTCTTCAAAAACCTCATCCCATCCAATCATTTTTTTACCATGTTTTGTTAGTATATCCAAAACTCTTGTATTGAAATAAGCTTGTAATTCACCATTAGTAGTGTAACCGTTTTTGTCTTTAAATTTTTGTATTTTCTTGTTGTTATCCCAATCTATTCCTTTATTCTCATCACCACCAATATGCATATATTCATCAGGGAAAATAAGTGCCATTTCACCTAAAAACTCATCTAAAAAAGAGTAGGTAGACTCTTTAGCAGGATTTAAAGAAGGGTTGAAAACACCGTAATTTTTTTCAACTTGGTAATCTGCATCAGCCGAACTTAATTCTGGATGCCCAACCAACCAACTTGTAGCATGTCCGGGAATATCAAATTCAGGAATTACACGAATCCCTCTATCTTTAGCGTATTTTACAATCCCTTTTATTTCTTCTTGCGTGAAGTAGTTTCCGTTACTGCCCAATTCATGTAATTTCGGGAATTTCTTAGATTCAATTCTAAATCCTTGGTCTTCGGTTAAATGTATGTGTAGTACATTCATTTTAACAGCAGCCATTGCATCGATATTTCTTTTGATTATATGAGTAGGAATCCAATGACGACAAACATCTATCAATAAACCTCTCCAAGGAAATCGAGGACTATCTGAAATTATACAGTTATTAATATAGGCAGTTTTACCGTTTCTTTGCGTTAATTGTAAAAGTGTTTCTAATCCACGGTAAGCTCCAATATTGTTATCAGCAGTAATGGTAATCTTGTTTTGGTGAACCTTTATTTTATAGCCTTCATGGATTCCTAATTTAAGCGTGTCAACGATGGTTTCTGTTTGAATTAAAATTTCATGATTGCTTAATGTATCCTGTAGTTGGGTTGTGTTTAAGAAAACACCCGATCTGTTTTGTAATCTTTGAACAAAACGCTGCGCGTACCTTTTTAACTCAGGAGAAGGAAGGCTTAACCTTATAAGTGTGTTTTTTGAAATAGTAAACTGACCGTTCGTAGTTATAATTGATTTAGGTTGCGGAAGTAAATCTTGAGCTTGTGCCGTACTTACTATAATTGAAAGTAAGAAAAATATTTTTTTCATATGTATTAAGCTTGTACTTCTAATTTCTTCGGTAAAAGAGTTTTACCAATCAAAGTTGTAATCAAAATCAATCCCATAAAAACACCAATAGTTGGAACTGTAGGAATGTCAAAAAGAACTGCTAATAAATGTCCTGAAATACAACTAATTATTCCAAACGAGATTGAGATAACCAAAAAGGATTTAAGTTTTCTAGTAATTAAATTTGCAAAAGAGGCGGGTATAACGAGTAGCCCGATAACCATAATAGCTCCAACACTATCAAAGCTATAAACAGTTGAAATACTAGTTAATCCTAACAATAAGTAACTCCAAAACGGAATTGAAATCCCTAATGTTTGGGCGAAACCCTTATCAAAACTTGTAATCTTAAAGCCTTTAAGTCCAAAACTAACAATGATCAAATTGATGATTGTAATGATGATTAAGTTAAACGTAGGAGTTGGAACTCCAACTGTTTTATCTACTAATGGAGTGGTGTTAATGTCTCCAAACAAAACACAATCAACATCAATATCAGCATTTTTGGCTTTTGAAGTAATTAAGATAATACCAACAGCAAATAGTAAAGTGTAGATAATTCCAATAGAACTGTCTTTTCCAAAACCACCTACACGGTTTAACCAATCAATTAATAAAATAGCAAAAATTCCAAATCCACTAGCTCCTAAAAGCATCCAAAATGAGTTGATTTCTCCAGATATTAAAAAAGCGATTACAATACCAGGAAGAACAGCATGAGACAAAGCATCACCAATTAAGCTTAGTTTTTTTAACACTAAAAAGCTCCCCAATAAACTACTGTTTATGGCAATGATACAAGCGGTTAATATAATCCAGAAATCAAACATTAGTCTTCGTAGGGTATATTTTGTTGATGAGGGTCATTTACTGGTTTACCCATTAATTTTAATAATTCAGCTTCTAATTGAGGCGTCATTATATGTTCAATCGTTTCAGCACTTTCGTGCACATGGTCACTTTGTATTTGCATAAATTTTTGCATGTACAATTCCCATAATCTGTGAATTCTAATAATTCGTTTTGCTTCAGAAATGCCTTTTTCTGTAAGCATCCATAAACCACCAGCTTCAATAGCTAGACCTTTTGTTTTTAACAAGCGTAAACCTGTTTTTAATTCATTTAAGGGAGTGAATCGGTAATTTAAAATCTCTTCAATCGTTCGGGCTTTGGTTGTTTCGGCTTCTTTCTCTCCAATTTTATACAAGTTCTTTAAAACGTTATCGGATAACATTTTCTTGGTGTTTTTTGAAGCTTTAATGTTTTTAGTAAACAGTCCTTTAGGGGAAAAGAAAGCAGAGAAAATAGCGATACTTGACAAAGAAACAATGATCCAAGGTCCTGTAGGCATATCAGGTGATAGGTAGGAGATGAAAACTCCAGCAATGCTACTAAGTGTGGCAAATAGCCCTGAAATTAAAATAGACTTTTTGAAATTTTTAGTCCAGAAAAAAGCGGATGATGCAGGTGTAATAATTAAAGCACTCATTAAAATAATCCCAACAGTTTGAATTCCAATGGCGGTTGATATAATAATTAATCCTGAAATTAACCCTTGAATAAATTGATGATTTAACCCAATGGTTTTTGAGAATTCAGGATCAAACAATGCTATTTTGAAATGTTGGTAGAAGAGGGGGATAATTGTTAAGACTAAGGCGCTCATTGTTCCAAATACGTATAAATCATTACGAACTATTGTGGCCGCTTTTCCAAATAAAAAATCGGATAATCCACTTTGGTTACCATTTCCTGAATGTTGTATAATGTTTAAAAAAATAACTCCAACACTAAACATCACCGATAGCGTAATAGCAATGGCCGCATCTTTTTTAATTCGGGAAGTTTTGGAAATCCAATCAACTAAATAAACCGCTATGATTCCAGCTATGATTCCACCTGATATTAAGTACACAGGACTTTTAAAGCCTGAAAGCATAAAACCAATACAAATCCCAGGAAGGATAGAGTGGGAAACAGCATCAACAATCAAAGCTTTTTTATTTAAAACCACTAATACACCAACAATACCGCAAGTGAATCCAAGCATGATGGTTCCGAACAGTACATTTGTAATGTTGGTGTCCTGAAAGGAAAAAAAGTATATGAGGTCCTTCCAAAAATCCATTATGATTCTCTAATTGGAAATTGTTTTTCTTTATAAATCTGACCAATTTGCTCTAGCATACTTAAGTTTCCACCATAAGTATTTTGCAATATTTCGGTTGTAAACACTTCGCTTAGGGGGCCACTAGCAACAATTCTGGTATTTAAAAAGATCATCCAGTCAAAGTAATCCATTGCCGATTGTAAATCATGATGGACAACAAAGATTGTTTTTCCATCTTCTTGTAACTGCAACAATATATCTACAATTGCCTTTTCGCTGGCCATATCAACACCAGAAAATGGTTCGTCCATAAAGTATATTTCCGCTTCTTGTGCTAGTGCACGCGCAATAAATACTCGTTGTTGTTGGCCTCCGGATAATTCTGAAATATGTCGATCAGCAAAATCTAACATTTTCACTTTTTTTAAAGCTTCAACTGCAACTTGCTTGTCTTCTCTATTTAAACGTTTGAACAAACTCTTTTTTCCATAGCGTCCCATTTCAACTACATCTAAAACAGTAGTAGGGAAATCCCAGTCTACGGATTCTTTTTGTGGAACATACGCTACTTTATGACGAACTTGTTTAAGGTTTTTATTTAATATTTTAGAAAACCCGCTAGCAATTGGGATTAAACCCATAATCGCTTTAAGTAAAGTGGATTTACCCGCACCGTTAGGTCCAACAATTCCAACCATTTTGCCCTTAGGGATACTAAAATCAGCATTCCATAAAACAGGCTTATTGTCATAAGCAACAGTTAAATCATGAACTTCAACAATCGGGTTTTTAACTTGCTTAATCATTCGTTAAAGCTGTTACGATTGAGTTAGTATTCATTTTAACCATTTTAATATACGTATCAGCTCCACTTTTCGCATCACCTAAACCATCACTGAAAAGCATTTTACCTTTTTTCAAGTTTAGTCCTTTTGCAGAACAGCCCTCCATGACAGAATTGATATTTTTTTCAGAAACTGAATTTTCGATAAAAATTGCAGGTATTTTTTTTGCTATAATAAATTCGGTTAGTTCTGTAATTCCTCTAATCGAAATATCCGATGCAGTTGAAATCCCTTGAACTCCCTTTACTTCAATATTAAAAGCTCTACCGTAATATCCAAAGGCATCATGAGCAGTAATTAACACACGAGAAGAATCGGGGATCTTCGTTACTTCTTTTTTTATGTATGCTTCAGTTTCTCCGAGTTGTTTTACGTAAACACTCGTAGCTGAATCGATATAAGCTTTGGAAGCAGGGAACTGTTTGCCAAATTGTACTCCAGCCAACCTTATCGATTCTGAAAATAGGTTGACATCATGCCAAAAATGTGGGTCGTAAGCTGTTCCGAAATCAGTAGTTGCTCTTAATCGCTCTTTAGGGACAATATTTCCTAATCCAACAACAAACTTATTTTTACCTAACTCATGTATTGCATCAACTAGGTTTGATTCAAAATGGATTCCGTTATATATAATACCATCGGCATTCATCAAATTTTTCAACTCTGAACTTTTACTCTTATAAGTGTGCGGATCAACTCCAGGTCCCATTAATGCTTTTACTTCAAAATATGCAGGGAGAATGTTTTGCATTGCATCAGCTATCACGCCAGTGGTACAAATTATTTGTGTTTTGTTTGATTCCGCACCTTCTTCGCAACTTGATAAGATTGAGGAGAATAAAACAAGGGATAATGCATTAATAATTTTCATACTAATTATCTTTTGAAACATTTAAATTTTTAGATACTAAATCCGAAAATGTTAATTCTGTTTTATTATTAATTTTTACTTGTATAGATTTGTCAAATTTAAAAAAGTCTAAAACCTCAATTTCAGATCCTAATTTCAGATTAATTCCATCTAGGTATCTTAGGAACTCCTTAGAATCTTCTGATACACCTGTAAGGATAGCTTCTTCACCAATTTTAAGTTCGTTTAATTTGAATATTTTAAGTTTTGGGAAAACACCATTTTTATCGGGAATAGGGTCGCCGTGTGGATCGTTTTTAGGATAGCCTAAATACTCATCTAATTTATCTATTAGTTTTGGAGAACGAATATGCTCAAGTTGTTCTGCGATTTCATGAATTTCATCCCAGCCAAACTCCATTTTTTCCACTAAAAACACTTCCCAAAGCCGATGCTTTCTAATTACCATAAGTGCAATGTTCTCGCCTTCTTTTGTGAGTGTAGTACCTTGGTATTTGATGTAGTTAACTAAATTTTTATCTGATAGTTTTTTAACCATATCAGTTACGGATGAAGCTTTGGTAGACAATTCTTCTGAAATTGAATTGGTGGAAACACCTACTTTATCTTTGCCACTTAATTTAAAAATTGCCTTTAAATAATCCTCAGTTGTGCTTGTTTGCATTTTGGGAAGTTTTAGCAAAGATAAAACAATTTTAGGGTTGTCTAAATACCTAGTTTGGGGGAGTCTAAAAAAAGTTAATCAATCTTGGATAGATCGTTGGAATCTCATTACCGGAAAATGGTCAAAGAAATTAAAATTACTAATCAGTCTTTTCAGTTAGTAACTTGTTTTGATTATTTTGATTTATAATGAATTAAGTAAATAGAAGGTAGTTAAAAGTTATAAAAAGTTGAGAGCTAAACTTTAACTTTTCGTAAATGAAAAATTTATAAAATACCAGACTTTTCCTAAGATGACTTTGTGACAAAAAATCTTAAACAGAATTTTTGTCAAGGCTTCAAAATGAACGTTACTGATGATTGATTTGTTAAAACAACTATTAATTATAAAGCCAAACCCTGTTCTTGACTTTGAATTAGACTTTTGACGTTGTTAAATTCAGTTTTAGTACCAAAAAATAATTCAATAAAATCGGGGTCATTGGACAGTATATGTAATGATCTATCTGCTATTATTTCGTTAAACGCTTTAACTAATAATTCAACATTAATTTCATCTTCTTTATTCTTAGGGTAAGCAAATAGGGCCTTGGATTCGCCAATCATTAAAATAGAGTATTCATTGTTTTTGAACTCGGATTTTATAGCAAGATTTGTTAAACTTCCTTTTAATTGATTTGTAATACCGTAAATTAAAAAAGAATAATCAATAGGGGCAGTTGAGGACCATTTATCTATTGTGACTATTTGATTATTGTAATGTAGTATGTTTTTAATCAAGGCGTTTTTCCCTTGATAAACTTCATTATTTTTGATTTTTGTAAGCGTGTTCAAATCAATAGAATCGGTTACTTCCAATTTAAAAAGATCCAACACAATTTCATCATAAGTTTCAGGTGCCGGTTTAGGAAGCATAGCTTGTTTTTGCATTTGTTTAATTAGCTCTTCATCTTTAATATATTTCTCGCAATTCTTCATAAACTCTAAACAATTCATTTTTTCGAAAATGTAATGTATTTTTTTTACAACATCAGGGTTTATAATTTTATGTTTTTCCATCATTTGAATTGTCTTGATGGGGATAAGAGTATCTTTTTCCATTGCATAAACCATCGGTATGACTGGAATACTTTTTAAATATCTTTCTTTATTAGCTAATTGCTCCAAAAGAATGGGCTTTGTTTTGTTGTTTTTTGATCGCACCATATTTTGAAAAACCTTGCGGATGAAGATCCCATGCTTAAGACATATACTACTAATAGATTTGGCTTTTTCACCTCCATTATCAAGCATCATTTTTACAAAAGATTCAGCCATTGCATTCTTGTCTTTTTTTTGTTTTAGAGCAGAAATGTCTTCTGGGATCACCCATTTGGATTTATAAGTTAATGTTGCAGCTGAAATTGCTTTTTCTTTAATGTTTTTAGATCGGGAATATGAGAATTGTCTTAATCCGTCGATAATATCTTTTTGTTGAGATTTAATAATTTTCTTACTTTTTATCAAATCAGTTACTTCGTCTAGTATCTTTTCGTTTTTTCCTTTTCTAGCAATCCAATAAAAGTATTTCCCTTTCTGTTCTTCTTGTCCGTTGTGGAAACGATCAATAAAAGCATCTTCGTAATCTAAATTTAAAATTCCAATTATACGTATAGCTTTGCTTTCAATAGATGTTTCATTAATTAGATTTAAGATGTTTTGTTCAATCGTTTGGTCTTGTAACTGGTATTTAATTGGTTTAAATCTTAAAAACTCACTCAAGAAAATTTTGATTTCACTTATGTTTTCCGAAGTGAGAAGATTGTTAATTGAATCGTATACTAAAGAATCATGAGCAATTAGTCTTTCGGCAAGGCTTAAACTATCTAGTCTTAACCTTTCTGCAGCGAATTTTTCGTTTATAATTTGAAGTTTTAATTCATTAATCTTTTCAAAGTCAGTAATTGTTTCAATCTCCGGCTGATTTTCAAGCGGTTTTGTTTCAATTTCTTTTACCAATTCTTTTAAAGCAACTGGCTCAGGATCTTCTCCACAAGAGTAAAGAATTGTCGAAAGTAATATTATAAGAAATGAATTTTTCATAATAAAATGGTTTAATTTTAATTCACAGCGTTGTAAAAAAATAAAATTCCATAATTAACTTCGCCGAAGTGGAGTAAAAAAATAAGCTATTTTTCACTATTACTTTAGTAATTTTTATTAGCCCCTTCGACTTAAAGTTAATCCAAATATAGGTTTCTTGAATTAGCTATATAAGGATGCAATATAAGAAAAGGTTTTTAAAACGACATTTTTTCTTTATTTAAAATAATAAAAGGGATTAAAGGTGTTAAAAAGAAGCTTCTAATGCTCTTAAGAATAATTCTTTATAATTACAATTGATATCAATGTAAGAAGTTTGTTAGTTTTTTGTTTAAACCTTAATGAAAAGTATCAATCAAGCTCAACTAAATTAGTTAATAGAATTGTAAAAAGTATTCAGATTTTTGAATAAAACACAATGTTGATAAGATTATTAATTATAGGTCTGATAGGCATTTTTCTTTAGTGTGATATGTTCAGTAAGGTGAAACTTTAAGGTTGACTATGATTTTAAAAACTTCCTCGGTTATTATCAAAGATAGCATCACAGTTGCTGTTATTTAATACCCAAGAAACAATTTTTACCTTGAATTATTCGAAAGTAAGATAATCATCTCATTCCGTATTGTTTTGAAAGATTGTTCAGCGTGATGGGTTTTAAAAAAAACTTTTTTTAACTAAGTCTTATAAAATGTAATTGAAAAGAATTTTTTTTGAAAATATTGGAATGCAAATGACTAAAGGTTAATGAGTGTTCCTTTATAAATTGTATTTTTGTGGTATAAAATTCTAAGAAAATGGACATTCACAAATTAGAGTTGTTGAGAGAGAAGTTGGCTGGAGAGTTACATTTCGACGAAGTAATGCGAACATTATATGCTACCGACGCTTCTGCTTATCGTGAAATGCCTCTAGCTGTTGCCATTCCTAAAACAGAAGACGATTTATTTGAATTAGTAAACTTTGTTCGAGAAAATGGTTCGTCCATTATCCCAAGAACTGCAGGCACATCTTTAGCTGGACAAGTTGTTGGTGGTGGAATTGTTGTTGATGTATCCGTCCATTTTGGAGAAATTTTAGAAATTAATAAAGAAGAACATTGGGTTAGAGTTCAACCTTCGGTAATTCGTGATGATTTAAATCGGTTTTTAGCAGATTACGGATTGTTTTTTGGACCAGAAACTTCAACCAGTAGCCGATGTATGATTGGTGGAATGGTAGGGAATAATGCATGTGGTGCACGATCCGTAATTTATGGAAGTACCCGTGAACATTTGTTGGAAGTTACTGCAATTTTAGCAGATGGAACCAAAGCTGTATTCAAAGATTTAACACATGAAGAGTTTTTAAATAAAGTAAATGGAATTGGAGTTGTAGGTGAAACTGAGAATCAAATTTACTTTGATATTCGTGAAATGTTATCTAAGGAAGAGAACCGTGCAGAAATTGCGCGTGAGTTTCCAAAGAAATCTATACCAAGAAGAAATACTGGTTACGCCATTGATTTATTATCAGACTCTCAACCATTTGATGAAAATGGAGATAAATTCAACTTTTGTAAGTTAATAGCAGGTTCTGAAGGGACACTTTGTTTAATAACGGAGGTGAAAATAAACTGTGTACCAGTATTGCCTAAAAACGTGGCAATGATGTGTCCGCATTTTGATACAATTGATGCTTCTTTAAGAGGGACTTTAGTTGCTTTAAAACACAATCCATCTCAAGTTGAGTTAATGGATGATATTGTTTTAGAGTGTACAAAAGCAAATGCCGAACAAAAAGAAAATAGAGTTTTTGTGAACGGAGACCCTAAGGCTTTATTAATGGTAGAGTTGCATAGAGAAACTCCAGAAGAATTAGAGCAATCCTTAAAAGATTTAAGAGCTTCTTATGAAGAAGCTGGTTTAGGTTATGATTTCCCCATCTTATACGGTAGTGATATTAGTAAAGCTTTGACATTAAGAAAAGCCGGTTTAGGGTTACTGGCTAATATACCTGGTGACGATAATGCTGTTCCTGTAATTGAGGATACTGCGGTTGATGTGCAGGATTTACCTGATTATATTGCTGAGTTTAATGTGATTATGGAAGGGTACGGACAAAAGTGTGTGCATTACGCGCACGCTGGATCAGGAGAGATCCATTTACGTCCGGTTTTAAACATGAAAACAGAAGAAGGACATCGATTATTCAGGAAATCTGCTGAGGATATCGCTACGCTTGTAAAAAAATATAGAGGCTCATTAAGCGGTGAACACGGGGATGGAAGATTAAGAGCCGAGTTTATCGAAAAAATGGTAGGACCTAAAAACTACCAATTATTAAAAGATGTAAAGAAAAGCTGGGATCCAAACAGTATTTTCAATCCCAATAAGATTGTTGATGCACCACCAATGGATACCAACTTAAGGTATAATCCAGGGCAGGATACACCGGCAATCGAAACTGTGTTTTCGTTTGAAAAAAATGAAGGTATTTTAAGAGCTGCTGAGTTGTGTAACGGATCAGGTGATTGTCGTAAAAGTGAACAAAGTGGAGGAACAATGTGTCCGAGTTTCATGGCTACCAAAAACGAAAAACACACAACAAGAGCTCGCGCGAACATTATGCGTGAGGTTTTAACCAACTCAACCAAACTAAATAAGTTTGACAGTGAAGAAATCAAAGAGGTGATGGATTTGTGTTTGAGTTGCAAAGGTTGTAAAAAAGAATGTCCATCAAATGTGGATGTTGCTAAACTAAAGGCTGAGTTTTACGAGCAATACTATAAAGACAATAAAGTACCGTTCCGATCCAAGATTATTGGAAATGTAACGGCTGCTAACAGATTGGCTGCAACCATGCCAGGTGCATACAATTTTTTCACGTCGAACAAAACGACTGGGAATTTAATAAAAGGAATAATGGGCTTCACAAAAGAACGTCCAATTCCTGCCATGGCAAAAGAAACGGTAGAGAAGTGGTTTAACAAAAACAAGGCTACTAACTTTGGTGAAAACCCGGCTAAGAAACTAGGGAAGGTTGTTTTCTTTACGGATGAATTCACCAACTTTAACGATGATCACGAAGGTAAAATTGCCATTAAATTATTGGCGAAATTAGGCTTCGAAGTCATTGCACCTAAAGTGAAGGAGAGTGGGAGGACTTGGTTGAGTAAAGGATTAGTTTCTCAAGCTAAAAAACCAATTATAGAAAACATTAAAATTTTAAAAGATTTAGTTTCTGAAGGCACTCCTTTAATAGGTATTGAACCAAGTTCTATTTTAATTTTCAGAGATGAGTATTTAGATTTAACGAAAGGAGCCGAGCATGAAGCTGCTCGGAAAATTGCGGACAATACGTTTTTAATGGATGAGTTTTTAAGCAAACTGGTTCAGGATGGACTGGTTACTGAGGATATGTTTACCGAGAAGGAAGAATTAATTAAACTACACGGCCATTGTCATCAAAAGGCATTATCAAGTTTAACGCATACTAAACGGATGTTATCACTTCCTAAAAACTATACAGTGCACATTATACCAAGTGGGTGTTGCGGCATGGCAGGAAGTTTCGGGTACGAAAAAGAGCATTATGAAACGAGTGTTGCAGTAGGAGAGTTGGTGCTATTTCCAACAGTTCGTAAACAGCCTAGCGATGTAATCATTGCTGCACCTGGAACAAGTTGTCGTCACCAAATTAAAGATGGAACTGGAAGAAAAGCATATCATACCGTTGAGATATTTTACAATGCTTTAAAGTAGATTTTTACAGATATAATATCGAATCGAATTACAAGGGTAAGCTTAGCTTACCCTTTTTTACCTTGTCATGCCGGACTCGATCCGGTATCTCACCGCAAAAACTAGGCTTTAGGTAACAACTATCCGTCACCGCGAACGACAGTTAGGCGACCTTATACTTTCCTTTCTCGCCCAACAAGTCATCCAAATTAACCTTTCGTTAGTTTCGGGCTAGAAGTAAAAAAGGTTGAGTTATGAATATAAAATGTCCTTATCAGCTCTGGGTTTTTGAGGTTTACGAGTTTTTAAACTTTGATAAAAGGCTTGAAAGATTACAGCAATAACAAATAATGGAACTCTAACACGCGGAGCGGAAGTTTCTACTTGTAAAAAATGCATAATAATCCCTATAAAGGAAAAACAACACATCCCTGCGCCAATTAGTCTTAAAACTTTAAAAACTTATTTCCATATCGAAAATGAAGAAATGGAAATACAAGAGCAATAACTTTGCTTACTAAGCCAATTAACATCATGATAATAAAAACCTTTGTAGGAGTTAAGTATTCTAAATTTATTTTTAAAAAAAAGAAAAAAAACACAAGTTTCACCTGTTTTTTTTAAAAAAACTACTGTAAATTTATTTTCCAAATCTACAGAGGGTTTGTTGCTTTTTTAGTTGGTGACTCTCGCTAAATCTATATAATCTATTGAATTTAAGCTACTTGATTATTAAAGTTTTTCGAGTTGTGGTTTTTATTGTTTTAAAATACATCTTTTCAATTAAAAATTATTTATATTTTTTAGGTGAAAAATCAATAGTATTCTTCAATTAATTACGGTGCCATTTTAATGCCAACCTATAGTTGATTATCCCAAAAATTTGAACATCAAAAAAAAAATAATTTTTAAAAAATGCTTTTATTTAAAATTAAGTATCTATTATATAGACTATTAGGGTTTAATTAGGCGTTTTAAAAACCCCTTTTTTGGAATAAATGTACTTGTTTTTTTAAATCAAAATCAAGATTTTTGTAGTGTTTACTATGGTTGTGTAAAATACTAAAGCTGCTATTTTGTTTGGGTGGAAGAAGTATTTGTTCAATTATAAAGAAATGCATCGAATACTTCAAAAATAGATAATTATGAAAAGTTTTCATTCTTTATTATCAGTAAGCTATAATTGGATACGCTTAATTCCATCTATCAATCGGAAGGGAAAGGTTGTTTTACTTTTAATTGGG
>Ga0209666_1000020_pt1 | contig 135380 bp, 95 predicted proteins | sample SaaInlV_125m_DNA_FD_184679 | JGI IMG/M metagenome (GOLD analysis project Ga0209666, IMG submission 184679) | Marine microbial communities from expanding oxygen minimum zones in the Saanich Inlet - Saanich Inlet SI037_S3LV_10m_DNA (SPAdes)... | ecosystem: Environmental > Aquatic > Marine >...
CGCATCGTGTGCGTACCGATGCCAAAGGCGGCGAAGAAGGCGAGGAAACCGCCGCAAACGACGATCCATTCGAATCTCTTGGTTTCAGTAGCGCCGGCCAAAAGGTGGCGGGACGCTTGAGCGAGCGTATCCGAAGAGCTCATCGTTGTGCGTGACGAGACGGCGCGCGACGTGTTCTGGCGGCGACTGCGCATATTCCCACGCGGGAATTTGAAAAGGCAAGATTCCGAGAATATTCCTCGCGGAACGAATTCACGGTTCGTGAACCTCGAAAGAAGACGCGATTGGAATCCAGGGTCGGGAGAAAATCTATGGAAAACACACATGTAGAATGTGATACAAAGTCAATAGGCAAAGCGATCAAAGATATTGTACAGATGCAAAACTCTTTCTCTATTTGTCCATAGGACAATAAAATTCAGCGTCTTGGATGAAGACGTCACCCGCGAGTCGAGACCCTTGCGCTCAAAGCGCAGACGCGATAGCAGAAGCGCTATCGTTTAGTACAGTCCAGTTCGAAAATGCGATCTGCTCTAACTGCAGCGAGGTAAGAGTCGTATAAACTGTATCGTACGTCGCCTGACGTGTGTTCAGGGTGGTGAGCCGGCGGGCAAATGCTTCGTACCCGGACGATTTCTACCTTCGCAAGGGTGCTCGGCGAGCCTTGGTGAATCGAACACATTGGCTCTCGAATGCATCAAAATGTTACATTGCAACGCGGGCGACAGTAACGCGCGAAGGTAATCCAATTTTCAATGTCGTGAACAAACTTTCTCACTTGAAGTTTAGACATATTTACAGCGGATCCAAAGAATAACGTGAGCGAATACATTTTTGATAAGATTGATAAAGGTCTACACCGCCTTCCAGATCACCCGCTTGGTATCCTGAAAGCGGTTATTGAAAATTATTTCACTTCGCAGCACACGGAGAAGGGACATTTTGTGATGTTTGATGACCTTGCACCCGTTGTCACAACTTATGCAAACTTTGATTCCGTTCTTGTTCCAGTGGATCATGTATCTAGGTCTACAAACGACACATATTATGTGACTGAAGACACTGTTCTTCGATGTCATACATCCGCGCACCAGCTTGAGCTACTAAAGAATGGGCACAGACAGTTTCTGGTCACCGGCGACGTTTATCGACGCGATTCAATAGATGCTACACATTTCCCTGTATTTCACCAAGTTGAAGGTGTACGTGTGTTTGAACCACACGAATGGGAATCTCGGAACATTTCCAGCCTCGAGCTTGCAAGCACAGAGCTCAAAACTACGCTGGAGGGGCTTGTACGACACCTCTTTGGAGACTGCGAAATGCGCTGGGTAGACGCATATTTTCCCTTCACAGAGCCGTCGTATGAGTTGGAAATTTTTTTTCAAGGGGAATGGTTGGAAGTTTTAGGATGCGGAGTTATGCAGAGTAGTATCCTGGACAATGCCTCTTTGGGTGATCGGCGGGCATGGGCATTCGGACTGGGTTTGGAGCGTCTTGCCATGATTCTTTTTGATATTCCAGACATTCGTTTATTTTGGACATCAGACACCCGATTTTCGGCACAGTTCAGCGCCGGGATGTTCAAAGCTGGAGGTGTTGGCATGAAAAAGTTTGCAAGTTATTCCAAGTACCCCCCATGCTACAAAGATGCATCATTTTGGCTACCTGATGACTCGAGTTTTACTGAAAACACCTTGTGTGAGCTTGTACGTGATGCTGCTGGAAGCCTAGTGGAAGAGGTCAAACTGATCGATGAATTCACGAACCCCAAACTTGGTCGAACGTCTAACTGTTACAGGTTTACGTATCGATCGATGGAACGTTCATTGACAGACGAAGAGGTGAATAAAATACAAGAAATCGTTAGAGCGAGATTGGAATCAGAGCTCCGAGTTACACTGCGTTGATGGGTGATGATAGTCAGAGCGTCACCATTTTGTGGGCAAGAAGTAGAATCGGCCATAGTTTGTATTACGATTCGTTCACTATGTTCTAAGTGCTCAGACCATGTAACGCTCTTTTGCGCGACGCTCAAGTCTGATGGCATCGTCGTGTACCATATAACCGATTTTTTCAGACTCTGGCACGCAGAGTACCGTCTTAAAGTGACGTCCTATCGCGAGCTGCTCAGGTTCACTTGATGCTGTCTTTGTCCAGAGTGAAATGCGATGTTGCTTCTGCCTCACACTGACCACGGCACCGCAAATCTCACTGGGCTCTGCGAACTGCTCTCCGATCAGCTCGAGCAGGAGATTCAACCAGTTTTCGTCTAAGTCATTCGTATCCTTCGTTTTTGGAAAGTAATAAGTCCACTTTCCACCGTTTGCGCACTTATCGTCCTCCCATTTCGGTTCAATACCTTCTTTAAACAGGTGGAAGTCTGTGCCCATGATAAGTTTGCTGGGGCTGAGAATGTTGTTGTAGAGACACCAGAAGTCTTCTACGGTGTTAAAAGTGTAAACACTACGAAGCGTCTGTCCCCAAGTCGTCTGCTTTTGGCGGCTAGAAATGGAATTAGTTTGGGACCTAAGATGAGTTTTGAACGTACCCGTTGGGATTGTCAAACCACAAAGTCCACGTATGTTCTAAAGGATGTTTCGTCAGCGAAGACTGCTGCTGTGACTCCGGCATATTTGATTGCAACGAGAGCGAAACGAAGATTCGTGTCACAAGCGCGAAAACTTGCGGCGACGCGCGACGGTTTAATGCGGCGCGCTGTACTGTCACCGCGGTTGCGTGTTAGGTTTGTGCTCGCAACTCTGGCAACTTTTCCTGTCGTTTTTATAAATTATATCTGGAAATACACCAGCGTATATTGGTGTTCGCTACGAGAATATCATGTTCTCATGTGAAAATTGACGTCTTTTTGCTGCGATGCGAGGTCTAAGTTCGATCGCTTTCGACCCGATCTTCGCAAGACGAACGATTTCTGCGCCGATTCGTATTCAGCGACGTGCGCCTTTACTAACTCCGACCCTACGCGCCTGTAGCTCTATTCCGAAGAGCGTACCCGAACGCTTCAATCCTTTCCAACCGAAATAAAGCTTACGAAACTTATCACTGTAGAACATGCTTTCAACGCAACTCGTCGGTACTTTTCGCGTTCAAATATCGAGTTTTGAAAAGAAATCAAATCATACGAAGCACGCAGCGCGTCGTCAACGTTCTCGATGTTTCGTGCGGGCGAGCATCGAAAGTACGCCCTTGAAGGTCCGGTTGGCGCAGCTTGTCGTGGATATAGTTCCTGGTGAGCGGGGTCTCCGTTCACTCGCTTCAGCTTTTCCGAAAAAAATACGAGGAACGTTCCAAGGCCTGATGGATAGTTACAAGTCGCAGATGATGATTGCAGCTGGGGATGACGATATTGCTTCCAGGGCAACAACTTATATTTTCAAGGACATGGTCAAGGCATACGCTGGACAACTTCTCGGCACACCGTATGAATTCCCTTCTTATCATCGAGCCATACGTTCGCCTTATGACTACTTTCAAATGGCAAATATGTACATTGGTAGTCTGATTGACTTTGACCGCTCTATTATGAGGCATCCTACACGATGGTCGACGATACACTCTCAGATAGCAGCCGGTGAAAACGTTATCTTGTTTGCTAATCATCAAAGTGAAGGCGATGCGGCGTTCATCCCACTGTTCACCGAAGTCACGCATCCTGGGCTGGGGCAAAAAGTGACATATGTAGCAGGGGATCGTGTTGTTAGCGATCTTCTGGCGAAGCCTTTTAGTATGGGGAAGGATTTATTGTGCGTTCACTCCAAAAAGCACATGAACGACGTTCCAGAAGAAAAGTCAAAGAAAATGAAACAGAACTTATCGACTGTGAAAGAAATGCAAAGACTTCTAAACAAAGGTGGCATGCTTATATGGATTGCGCCCGCGGGTGGTAGAGATCGTCGTCAAGCCGACGGAACGCTCTGCCCAGACAAGTTTGATCCACAGGCAATAGAAATGATGAGAAAGCTTGGGACCAAATCAACTTCTGCTAAGACGCATTACTACCCCTTTGCTATGGCAACCTACGATATAATGCCCCCTCCAGCGTCTTCCGAAAAAACAATTGGCGAGCAACGTGTCGTGAATTATACCGGTGTTGGTCTCGCCATTGGTGAAGAAGTGGATGTGGCTGCTTTCACCGAAAGTGAAGCACTTGCAGAGTACGTGTGGCAAAAGGTCGTAGATGAGTACGAACTCATCAGAGATTGTAACATTCCTGGTGGCGGTCACGTTGAGCTACCTGAAGACAGTATCCATCCACCGCGCGCACCTTCGATTCCCATTTTTGAGTGAACTCATTGTCAGTATTATTTTAGTTCAGTATTTCGTGTTGCTCTTCACGTCACTGTGTGCTGCTCCTCAAACCTTTGTTTTCGTGCTATTGACAACGTTCTCAAACGTCGTTGAAGAAAATCAGATCGAAATGATTTGTGACGCTCGTCAACGTGCATGATAGCGGCTGAAAGTGTTCGACTATAAAGTCCGTTGTGTGCGATGAGGATTGTCCGTGGAGCTACTTTACCTTACTTTTATTTTAAATACTCCGTGCGAAAGGAAGATTATGTTTATCAACCTGCATTCCGTCGTAACGCTCGTTTTCCCTCATTCAGAAGGAGGGCACTATCGGACGACGCGAATAAAGTAGAAGCGTTTCTAGGTGAGATAATCGACACCAGTCAAATTGCTACTCTGTCGGATGGTTTCTGCAACGAAGTTTTCCTGGTGAACACGACGAAAGGTCATCAAGTCGTAAAGTTGTATAGCCTTGTCTCAAAATTACGAACACAGCGTGAATTGAGAGGGTTTGCAGATGTGTTGTGTGCACAACTGCAGCTGTCACCAAATGTGACACGGCGTACATCCCAAGGTATCGCGCACGAGTTCGTTCTTGGAAGAGTGCTATCAGAGGAGGACATGCACAATGATCGGATTGATTTCACTCTAAGCATCGCATCACGAATCAGCACTCTACATAGCTCACCAATACCACGGGAGTATGGTAGCCAGCCACTGATTTGGGGTTGGTTACACTCTATGCTTGAGTATATAAAATTAAAAAAAGATATTTTGCCCGGCGGTGTCACCGTGTACGAACTAGAAGAAGAAGTCGCATCGATGAAGGAGCGTCTGGGGCGCGCACAACTTCCTGTCGTGTTTTGTCACGGTGATTTGAAACCTTCAAATTTATTACTTGAAGAGCCGTCTGGGAAGATATGGATGATTGACTTAGAGCTCGCTGGTCCGAATTATCGTGGTTTTGACTTGATGAAACTCTTTCGAACGAATCCTCAGAGTTTTTCTGAAGCGAAATTTGAGGGATTTCTTTCATGCTATGCCCATCAACTTGGGTCTCAGCAGTTGACTGTTCATGAGCTCAAGCGTGAATGTCAAATTTGTGAGGCATTGACATGGCTTGAAGCCGCAGTTTTCTTTGCAGCGATGATAAGCGCCCCTAATAGTGACGTTGCAAGTAGCTCAACTTTATTTGAAAGTCGATGGCAACTTTTTCTAGGTTGCAAAAGCCAGTGCTAAATGTTGAGTGTTGAACTGGGTGACTTTTTGGCTTCATGGTACAAGTTCGAAGATGCATATCATGAACAGACCACATGCACTGGTCAAGAAAGGATTATCCCAGGTATGTGGAGCCCAGGCTTCACATAGTGTCATCGTGATGGGTAAGAAGACTATGCTAAGTGCAAACTGTGTTACTGTAAACAGCTTTCTGAAAGGTATGAGTCCAAGCAAAGATACAATGTACACACAGGCGCTGCCTTCATACGATCTTTCGAAGTCTCCGGCGCAGAAAGCACCCTTGTACCAAAGCGCTGAAGTTTTGTACTTATTCTTCCCCCATCGCACCCCAACTGGTTCCGCTAGACCGTCACCTAAAACGTTAATCACCATTGGCAGAATGGCCATTTTTACCCTTCGTATATCCTTCTGCAATGTCAAGTAAAAATGAAGCAAAAGTATAGCAACGTAGTTACCCAATAGCTGGGAAAGCATCCATGTAAGAGTGTATGGTCGATCGTTGACTCGATCGACCGCACGAAATGCCATCATCAATACACGACTTCGTCGCCGAACAGGCTTGATGAGCGCCAAAAATGGTATGAACTGGAACCAGCACGCCCATGTGAGTTCCAAACTCCCCGGAAGTTTCGTTGCATCCTGGGGCCAAAGAAAGTGAAGAGATATTGGCAGCGCATATGCGAACACGTGAGAAATCTTGCGACTGTAACTTTCGTCTAAACCTTTGAAAATTACCGAGTAGCCACAAATGATAAATACCAGACAGAGTAATGTATTTTGCAATAAAAGCTTACTCCAAAAAGTGAAGTCAGGCCGAATCAGTACTGTTTCGTCAAGGTACACGAGGAAGATCCAAATTAAGATCAAACATACGAGGAAAGTGTACGTCCTACGACTTTCGTCCTCAGTCCACTCTTCTCCGTATGCCCCCATATCTGTTTTGATCACACATTCCATTGCCGTAGTAAAGTGATGCGGGAATTGCCATATCGTACACCGATTCATCGTTCTTTCAGCAACTACTCCAAAGTGATGCGGCGTTTGCAGACGGTTTCTTTCGTTTCTTGCCGACAACTTGGAAGCTGAAACGTCTTTCGTGCAACTATATGTCACGACGAGACTTTAGAAGCCATATCCACTGCTTTTGACTCGACTTACTTCTCGTCGACGCTATCCTATCCTCACTTTTTATCCTCGCTTTCAATTTCACTTGGTGGCTGAGTACCCGACAAGTCACGCTCTGTCAGCCCGAGTATGTGTGGTCACTCACTCGAGAAAACTATCTTTAGCAAGAACAAAAATTTCGGGATATCCGACACAGGATGACCAACCTATATATAAATATAATATCGATACAAACCCGAAAAATATAGCGTAATTCCGTGTAATATATGAACACCCATAACCATGGGCTTACACAACACAGCAAAACAGTAGGCAGTGGCGGCTGCGTCGCGTACTTTCGCGCGCACCGCGAGCGCAACGCCATCGCGAAGTCTTGAATCAATTTCTAGGCGTACATAGAGACACATAATTACGTTCATTTCTGGGAAGCGCGGGCATCATTGATAGCACTGCTCGTGCACAACTGAAACGCACAACAACCACTGTCACTTTTGTTGGGCGATGCAAAGTGACGAAGTCGTCTGGCAGGTAAGTAACGCTCAGTGTGTTCCTCATCAGCACGACTAAATGAACGAAGATAATCAATCATGCGCACTGTAGCTACAAGAGCACGAGCGAAAAAGACAATTTTTGTCGAAACGAGTACAATGTTACGGGTTTATGCAACCGAAGTTCGTGTCCTCTTGCAAACAGCCAATACGCCACTGTTCTAGAAGAAGACGGTAAAATGCGGGTTAACGACAAACTTTTGATATTTGTAACACTCTTGAAAGGAAAACTTTATTTGGCAATGAAGACTGCAGAGCGTGCACACAAGCCGGCCTCACTGTGGGAAAGGGTTCTCTTGAGTGTAGACTATGCGGATGCGCTTGAGCAAATAACTTGTATGCTGAAGCACTGGTGAGTGTGTCAACGATCAAGTTCTATGAAATTTGAACTTCGTCAACTAGGCCAAAGTTCCTCGTTCATAAGAACAAGCAACGCTTGACAAAACTGGTTCAGTATCTCATCCGCTGTCGGCGACTGAATAAAACCATTAGGTACGTGTGATTCGTTCCTATGTATCATGTAGCCTCACATGTGTTTTAGGCCTGATATAGTGACAATGCCTCGCCGTGAAACGAAGCGAGAAGTCAGAAAAGAAGCGAAGGTACGTCTTGGTGGCATAATAAGCTGATGTCGGCCACCTTATCTAACCTGTGCACGTATAGGCAGAAAAGGCAGCCAAAATACAAACCTCGATCGAGAAGGAATTATTGGTAAGAGTATCTGCCTGCTTTTCACGAACTTATGTCAAGCGTTTCATCGATGTCAGGAGCGTCTAAGTAATGGAACCTACAACTCAGCGTATAAATTTTCTTCAGCGAAATATATACAAGAGCTAAGCGATCACCATATGGTTACAAGAACTAATGAGGTAACTACACGAACTATCTTATTGTTTCTATCTAAGCACCACGCGAAAGGTTAAGAAGAAACGCAAGGTACCGACTCGTATGCACCGAGAGCTCGAGTTTGAAATTGAAGAGACAAACACAAAGTGACTTATGATAGCTATCCAAACATTCTCCTGTGTAAAAAATACTACAAGACGGGAAGACGAGTCCAATAGCTTACGATGTAAAATGTAAATCATACTCGGAGTTTACTACTGATCCTTCTATGTCCATACAAACTCTCCAGCTGCGCGAGAGAACACTAAGTCTCGTCCGTTAACAGTAACAATACCATCCTTTAAAAAACATTTCCACTTTGACTTCGTGCGCGAAACTTTCTCGAACTGCCCCAAAAGAATGTTTGCACTATCGATCTCTCGAAGCTCTGATGCAAATGTCAAGTAGGTGTCGCCAGAGACGTTTCGCACTTACCTGCAAGTTCGTCGCTGTCCGAGCTCAGTTCATTGTCGGTGCTTTTTGTTATAGTTGGTGATCTCTGCTAGGAGGCTGTGATGTCTGATCATTGATAAATGTATTCATCCTCGCACCGTCGGAGTGGCTTCGTGAGTGAACTTCGTTATCTTGTTACTCGAACTTCCTGCTGTCTCTCTGGCTCGTTTATTCTGGAAACTATGAGTGAGGAAAACTTGGGGATATGGCACTGGTACATACTTTTTCGCCGCCTGCATTTTCTTCACTCTACACCAACATGACTGATGATCCGTTAATTCTGAAAGCAACTTTACCTCTGGTTTCACTCCTATGTCAAGCTTTACGCCACCAAGCAATTTCTCCTCCCAAAGCTAAAGAAATGTTTTGAGCAAGTTGGGCTTTGGCCGTAGCTGCATGTCATACCGTCGCGAGCTTGTTCAACACATTTTCGGACAAGTGTTCCGCTGCAAATTCTTTCTGTTGTCGCCATGTTTAAGGTACGGGCGTCGGGAGAAGGAGAAGACGACGAACTACCTTGGAACGTGCAAGTACATCCTGCATCACGCGATGAAAAATGCCCGATGTATCCATGTGAGATGTACGAGTCTTCAGAACGGTGGAGCCACGTTCACCCAACTCACAGATCGGATTTAGGATCGATGTTTTACGTGTTGACGTGTACTGACGACCGACGAACGTGTTAGTGTTGCGTTGCCAGTCACACCTGATTCTGCTAGTCATGGTTCAATAATTAATAGATGATTATATCTTAATATACGAAACTCAAATAATGAAAGTGTACTAGTGCTTGTACAAGCACAAGTATGGCGGTGCGGTGGAAGTTATTTATTCCGAGTTGCATTTGTTCGAACCTCGTCACGCTTCCGCGGGCGACGAACGTCAGTCCGCGTGCAAGGAGCGTCACTTCGCGACATCTTTCTTCGATAGTGTAGCCACGCGTACCGACGATCGTCTGGCCCCTCAACCGAACTATACGTCGGCGTACTCTTTGCCGCAGACTGGTGGCTGGATCAAAAGCTCTTCAAACGAGTTGAACCCGTACGTTTAAAATGGAGTCCGCGCAAAGAGATGGCCAGGGTTTTAAGAAGCGAGATGAAGATTTCTTGCTGCAAGGTAAATTGCACTCGGCGCTGATGATGTATCGACTCGTTGACTCCGTACACAAGACGAGCATTCGCCATTTTGGGCGATCGAAAAAGGAGCTGTTCTTCAGGAAGCCCGGTGTTTCAACGACACACAGTTGTCTACGCGAAAGTGTCAGCAGGTAATATTAACTCGACCATTACGGCAATATCCGTGACTTTCTGGAGTAGGTGATCACGAAGTTGCTTTATTTATACAACCAAGGCGAGCGTTTCACGGCGGTACGATTCCGGAGTGTTTCTGTCATACTTTCTGACCGCTGTATGTCGTAGACCGAGGCTACTGAGGTTTTCTTCTCTGTAACCAAGCTCTTCCACGCAACAGATGGAAGTCTGAGGCGTCTATTATACCTCATAATAAAAGAAATTTCCCCAAGTTCGGATGAGGTGAGTGGCTGTCGTTAGCAATCTGAACTTGAACCTGACGTTCTTCATGTAGGTCATAATAGTCACTTCGTCGCTGATGAAAGATATGAACAGTAAAATCGATCTATACAGAGCAAACTCAATTCGAGTCCTATGTAGCATTACGGATTCTGGCTTGCTTGGTCAGATAGAGCGGTTTCTGAAGCAAGCCGTTGTCGATAAAAGTCCGATTGTTTCGTCGTCAGCTCTGGTGTCGGGTCTTCGTTTGATGAAGGTACGACACGTTTTTCCTTAGATTCGATTAAATCACTTAAAATCGGCACAGATGAACCCTGAAATAGTCAGGCGTTGGAGTAGTGAAGTGCAGGAGGCTGCAAATTCTGATGATCCAATTGTACAATTTCACGCCATCACACTGTTGCATCAAATCAAACAGAATGACAAGTTGGCGGTAAGCAAACTGGTTTTGCAGTGTATCCGCAGTAATATTCGATCCCCACTCGCAACCTGCTCAGTAATCAGATACATTTCAGAGGTACATACAGTTGCCAATTTCTTCACATAATCACTAACTCTCACGTAGATACTACAAGATGGTAATGGAGCTGATACGGACATATATCATGGGTTTCTTGAAAGCTGTCTTCGAAACAAATCTGAAATGGTAGTTTTCGAAGCCGCAAAGTAAGTACAGGCGATTGCTATAGTAAAACACACTGAAATGAGTTGACTTGTAGGAGTATCGCTACATTACCAGATGTGGATTCGAGGCTTTTGCATTCATCTATGATGGTGTTGCAACTTCTTCTTTCGTCACCCAAACCAATTTTGAGATTTGGCGCTGTAAGGGCGTTGAATTCGATAGCAATTCATGATCCAGCTACAGTGGCTGTGTGCAATGTTGAACTTGAAAGTTTGGTAGCTGACACTAATCGAGCTATCTCAACACTAGCCGTCACCACCTTACTACGCACTGGGGGCGAAAGCTCGGTCGACCGACTTATGCAGCAAATATCTTCGCTCTTTGCCGGACTGCAGGTGCGCCTGTGCAAAATACTTTACTTTTTTATCTTATTATGAAAAAAATTTAGGATGAGTACAAGCTTACGATCATTGATGCTATCAAGTCATTGTGTACAAAATATCCATCAAAACACCGCACACTGATTATCTTCCTCTCATCTTCTTTGCGAGAAGAGGGTGGCTTCGAATATAAGCGCTCTATAGTTGGTTGTCTCCTTCATATCGTTCATGCAAATGCGAAGGTCAAAGAACTCGGTCTTATGCACTTGAGCGAGTTTATTGAAGATTGCGAGTACACACAATTGTCTATTCATATCTTGCATGTGCTCGGCGAAGACGGTCCGTCTACGGAAGATCCGAGCAAATTCATCCGATACATTTACAACAGACTTTTCCTCGAAAATGCCGCCATAAGAGCAGCGGCAGTGTCTGCGTTGACCAACTTTGGGATGCGTTGCTCGTCGCTGCGTGATCAACTTGCTGTTCTGTTACTTCGTTGTGTTCATGATACAGATGATGAAGTTAGAGATCGTGCAACCCTGTTCCGGCACTGGCTGAAAATTGAAGGTACATCTTCTATCCCAGATCTCAGTTCTATCCAAGTTGTTGAAAGTGCCCTTGGGATCTATTTGGAGTCAGAGATGAAAAGTTCATTTCAGTTGCAGGACGTAAGAGTGCTTTCACAAGCTACAACAAGTCAAGTAGAACAGTTAAGAGAACCAGAAGTCAATCAAACAGAGGATGAGCTACAATTTATATCTGTACTTAGAGCGGAAAAAGAGTTCGCAGATTTTGACTTCAGCGATGGAGAAGTCTTGAGTTCAACCATCATGCCTCTGACTGAATGTGAGACAGAATATAAGGTAACTTGTGTGAAGCATGTCACGAAGGACCATGTGATTTTTCAGTTTGCGGTTGTCAACACAATCGAAGAACAGATTCTGGAGAATGTGACAGTGAACATGGATGTTATCAGTAACCTTGCCAGCGAGTTCGACGAGCAGTTTACTGTTGTATTGCCACTACTTCGTGTAGATGCGAGGGCATTCACCTATGTCTGTTTCACTCGAACGATTGACACAACTTTCAGTTCCCGATTCACATGTTCGTTGCACTTCACATCGAAAGAAATCGATCCTCTGTCCGGTGAACCTGATGATGTTGGTTACGAAGACGATTATCTTCTGGAAGACGTGGAAGTTACATTTTTCGACTTTGTTTCGCCTTTGAAGTTGAATAATGTACTAGACGACTGGGATTCGTTACCCACAAGCACAGAAATTGCCGAGCGAATTGATATGGGACAGCATAGCTCGCTGGATAACATTCTACGTTCTTTCGTATCTGTGACACGCCTTTCTGTCTGTCACATGTTTGACGGAAGCGGTGGTAGTGGGCGTGGGCGTAGTTACATGCTTGCGGCATCTGTGAACTGGGATGAGAAAATTCTCGTCAAAGTTGAGTTTATCGTAGATGCTGCGCATAACGTCATCGCCGATGTTACCGCGCGGTCTGGAAAGGAAGCAGTCACAGCAGCATTTCAAGCTGCACTGGCAACGAACGTCAACTTTTTTCGTGAGTAGATAGCTGTTGAGAAAACTTACAAATAAACTACAAGGACCTACTGACGCAATCGTTCTCCCTCACACTATTACATATTAGAACGCTTAGATTGAGAGAACCCGAATTCGTACCTCGCGATATTTTCTCAAGAACAGTTTCAGTGGTCCGATGTAGTCTTCGAAGCCAAGAGTGCTCATAGCCCACAAGAGATCGTCTCCATTTATGGTTTTCCGTTTCTCACGTTGACACTTATCGCTCGCACTGTGGTAATATTGTCAGATATGTAGTAAGATGGAACATGACCTCCTCGGGACCTCGAAAAACTTACTCGCTTGTAATAAAACTGATGAATTCAGAGACACACTCCTGAACTGTTTCCTTCGCATCTTTCGCCACCTTGGCGTTCGCTGGCAATGCTTTCTTCATGATTCTGGTAATATTTGCTATAGGAAGAAATCTTTCCTGCTCTCGGGCCATGTCATTTTCTTCGTTCGCGTGAGAATCTTCCATACGTAGACGTAGACTCGTACACGCGCCGCGGGTCGTTATTGGGAGTTTCCAACTAAAACCGACTTGTGCAGCAGTGGTGAACGCAGGCAATTTGGATGCTTAAAAACGAATTTATGAACCGTCCCGAATGGATGCTAGTATATAAAACCACAACATACGACGTGATTTTGCGTAATAGATGAAAATTCAACTCGCAAACGTTGTTGGCGTCGGCGAATTTTCACGAGGGGACGTCCGACATTGATAGAGTTTTACGAAAAGATGGTATACAATATTCGATATTCCTGGCACAAACTAAAAGAATGAGGGCCACAACCGAGCGCCGCCCACTGCGGCGTCGCACTGCGCGACAGACGTTGTCGATGAGGAGGCTCGATGTAAAAGAAAGTACCTACACGAAGGAAACTTCTCTTGTCTACCAAGCTCTTGGTCCAGATCGAGAGAAAACGCTCCGTCAGTTGTGCAGTGCGACAAAACTTTCTTTGGAACGGTGTTCTCAGGTGCTGTATATGCTTGCGCGACAGGGTTGTGTAAGGAAGTGCTCGTCAAAGACCTCACGGAAAACGTCGGCGGCTCAAACGTACAAACTTGAACCGCAGAGCAACTCACGTCGCAGGAGGGTTCCACTTTATTTGGAGCACGTGAGGTTATTACATGGGAAGGTAGCCGAGCAAATCATGTTTTGTTTTTTCACGCACGGCTACCTCACAGTTACTGAGATTGAAAGTTTGCTGTATAGAAACCAAAAGAACACTCAAGAAAGTCAATCAATACGAGGAATTCTTGAGCGCCTGTACCACTCAGACTTTATTTCGGTGGCTGATACATCTAAAAAACCGTCCAACCACGTGAACGACAAACTGCAGTTGCACGTTTCTTTTCCAGAGTGTCTTGAAAAGACTCTTTGGACAGTTGACTTTCAGAATATGAATAGGAGTGTATGTGAACTTGAGTGTGTGAAACTAGTTACTAGGACCCTTCGTGATACTGACGCAAGAATTCTCCAATATGTACATAGACATGAGAGGGCTTTACGTGGGTCTAACACGAGCGTTCTTGCATCAAGTTTGTCCACACACTTCTTAGAGACGGATGGTTTGTCTCATGCGGAAGTTACTCAATCGTTGGAGTCACTGAAGATGCGTTCATATCTTGCAGGTGCTCCCGGAGACCAAGGTTCAGGAGGAGTTCATTTGAATACAGAACTTGTGACCAACACAACTCATCATCAGATAGTGTACACAATTGTCAAGCAGCGATTTGGAGAGACCGCATGTCGTCTATTCCGTCTTCTTCTCAATAGCCCTCAATTAGAACAAAAACAAATATCTGAGCTGGCTATGATTCCCCTAAAAGATTGTCGGGAAATATTAGGTAAACTCTTGAAACACGAGTACGTTCGGCTGCAGGAAGTTGCACGCACAACTGATCATGCTCCATCACGAACAAATTATCTTTGGAAAGTTCATCTCCCTTCAGTTATTGTGAGAATACAACTTGAGTTGCAGGCCACCTATCAAAATTTAGAATCTAGACTCCATGAGGAGCTTCGTAAAGAGAATGCGTCGTCGTGCGCAAGTGTTTTCCACGCTTGTGTCGACCCACGAGACCAGAGCGAAACACTCTCGAGTGCCAAGAGGGGACTACGAACGTCGGTAGAGAAATTAGAATTGTCGCTTCTCCGCCTTGACAAGATGATGATTGTTTTCAGTTCTTAACGATTACAATATGAGAAACTTGGGCAGCCAGTCTGGCTTTTGTCAGTGCGTCAGGTCGCATCAAGGGGGTTTACTTAAGCTACTTGCTTAGCGAGTTCATCCGCCTTGGCGACCGCCTCGTTCATGTCTCCTACCATGTAGAACGCCATTTCCGGAAGATCATCGTAGTTGCCACCGATTAAACCCTTGAATCCGGAGATAGTATCTTTCAGGTCTACGTATTTACCCGGACTTCCTGTGAACACCTCAGCAACATGAAAGGGTTGTGACAAGAAACGCTGAACTTTTCGTGCTCTCGACACGGTAAGTTTATCATCTTCGGATAACTCATCCATGCCCAGAATAGCGATAATGTCCTGGAGATTTTTGTAATCTTGCAAGATTTTCTGCACCCCCCGCGCCGTAGCATAGTGCTCGTCACCGAGAGTCAGTGGAGACAGCATTCTCGAGGTGGAGTCGAGGGGGTCAACAGCAGGATAAATGCCGATTTCCGCGATAGATCGCGACAGCACAGTTGTAGCGTCGAGATGTGCGAACGTGGTTGCGGGCGCAGGGTCAGTGAGATCGTCTGCTGGGACGTAAATTGCTTGAACGGATGTGATGGAACCCTTTTTCGTCGTAGTAATACGCTCCTGGAGACCACCCAAGTCGGTTGCAAGAGTTGGCTGGTAGCCTACAGCGGATGGAATCCGGCCAAGCAAGGCAGATACTTCAGAGTTGGCTTGCGTGAAGCGGAAAATATTGTCAACGAAGAAAAGGACATCTTGGCCCTCAAAGTCACGGAAATACTCAGCCACAGTCAAACCGGTCAAACCAACCCTTGCTCTTGCTCCGGGAGGCTCGTTCATTTGTCCGTACACCAACGTGCACTTGGAATCTTTCGCTTGATCGCCGAGTTTGATAACTCCTCCTTCAATCATTTCGTGATACAAATCGTTCCCTTCTCGGGTTCTTTCGCCAACGCCCGCAAACACGGAAAATCCGCCTAAACAATTATGTTATTGAGTGATCGGGATGAGAAATATGTTTCAACGCACCATGCCCCTTCGCGATATTATTGATCAGCTCCATGATGAAAACGGTTTTGCCCACTCCAGCACCACCAAAAAGTCCAATTTTCCCTCCTTTCTGATATGGAGCAAGAAGATCGACCACCTTTAAATTTCGATTAGTTTCACGGCAACAATCGTCCGAACAATAACACTTTACCTTGATTCCAGTTACAAGCATTTCCATTTCTGTGCTCTGGTCAACGAAAGGAGGAGCTTCGCGATGGATCGCCAGCAAAGACTCAGACACTGCGTGGAAGAGTAAGTACAGGTTCATTCCGAGATTTCCGTACAATTTGATCGTGAATAACTCCCAAACTTGCCACACGTAATCGTCAGCGCGCGCTTGGAAACTTACCTATCGGCCCACATTCATCGATTGGTTCCCCGATCACGTTCATGATCCGACCGAGAGTAGAACGGCCAACCGGAATCTGAGTGCCGCGACAGAAGAGCACGCATGTCAGAGAGGTGGAGAGATAATCGATATTTATATCACGCCTTACCTGAATCGGAGAACCCATATTAAGAACTGGTTGCCCACGCACGAGCCCTTCGGTCGTGTCCATCGCGATCGTGCGAACGGTATTTTCCCCCAGGTGTTGCGCAACTTCGAGAACGAGTCTAATTTCATGACCCTGAACTTCGAGAGCGCTCAAAATAGGAGGTAGATCCCCATCGAAGCGTACATCCACCACGGCACCGATGACTTGTGTTACCGAACCCGCAGAGGGGCTTGTTGCAAGTGCGCGAGACAACGGCGTCGAGAGAGACACACGAGAAGCGCTCGTTGCTCCTACAGATAGCACGTTACTTCCCGGTGTAGACGCAGAACTTCGCAAAATTAATTGCCCGATGTTACCAGCGCATCTGCCGATGGTTCTTCGCATGGCTCAGTTGAGACGCAGGATGCGACGCGCTATGGTCGGGCAGCGTGTAGGTTTTTTTGCTTCACCATCCCAAAACACTGTACGTGTCGTATAAAGACTGCATATACTACATGCGTATGGCTCTATCACCCATACATATACTATACCACTGGTATACATAAATATACCAGTACTACCCGGATATCCGTATGTATTACTTTCCACGCCCTAATGTATGGGGTGTTAGCACTTCTCGATCGCCACGCGCGCGTTGTGGCGTCGTCGCGAGTTATTAGCACTTCCGACGGCACGCACGTATTAGGGACGTGGAAAGTAATAGAGGCCTATTTTTCAGAAACATTGAATGCTTATGCGAAAATGAGCGCGTTTAGACAAAAAAATTCCTTATCCGCCGCGTAGTTAAAACTTTTAGATAAAACTTTGATAGTGCGAAACGTGCCACAATACGCACGCCGCCAGAGTCGCGCCGCAACGGTTTCCTGTCCCCGATTCCGCACGAATTTCGTCACGTTTCACAACGCGACGGCGCCGCCACGGGTGCCGCGCGGATTTCACCCGCGCGCGTGCACTCTGTGATGTATTTTTGAGCACTTCATGAGCGCAGAGAGTGCAATTGTACAAGAAACGCAGATTTGCGCGCGAGAAAGTGACAGCGATGGAATGGAGGTTGATGAGGACGATGCGGCGCAATTGCCCGGTGTTCCCGTCGTCCAGGCAAATTCTGCCGGGTTCGACGCGCTCGGATCGCTGCTCGATGTCGTGTACGTCGCCCGAGACGGTGTGACGCAAAGATCTGTCGGACAGCGCGCGTGTCACGAAGCCGTTCGAACGAGCTCGTTGAGGTCCTTTGCGCGCGCATGCGGTGCGGTGCGGCCGATCGTTTGCCTAGGTCGAGGACGCCCAGCGCGCGCGAGCGGTGGGTACATCGCGACAAACGGCGCCCCGCGTCGTCGAACGCACGTGCACGAACGAGATAATCGAGGAAGAGACGGGCAAGATGGAAGTTTTTGCTCGATACTTGCACAACAGCGTCGACGAGAACGACGAGCTTCGCTTCGTCAAATGTTTGGTGCAAGATTTCAAAACGCTCCGAACACTCGGTTCATAAAAGTGGAAGCCGATTCACTCATGTACTACAAGTAGCATGCGCCGGCATATGTTGTTGTAACATATAAATACATGTCGTCAGCACACGAAGCTCAGCCTGTGACTGCCGTTGAGTTGGACATAACCTACCGGCGACGGTATTGGTTTGCCTCAGCCTTCGACTTTCTCAAATGTATGTCCGCGCTGGATGAAATCTTTCGCACTACATGGCAAAAGAGTGTCAAAGAAACCGCCTCGACGACGTCTGCGACCGTGTGTGACTTTTTGCGCGAACTCGGAGTGGGTACCAGGGACCGTTCACGACTCAAGGCGTGTATTTTTTATCTAAACGGGTTTTAGTCAAATTTTTTTTTGATAATCTCGCAAATTTCACATAAGCATTCAATGTTTCTGCTAAACACGCCTCTACATACTGATATGCCGTCGCTGTAAAATACTTTTTATGTCTTAAAAAACAAAACATAAACACTTTTTTATATATTGTATATCTAATATCTCATATGTCGATCTCGAGGCCATTCAGCGTTGAGATCGGGCCGGTAACGAATTGCGCAAGGGATTCTAGTTGCGGCGGCGCAGCACACGTGTGCTCAGGATTGCTGATCAGAGGAACGAGTATACTTTGATCCGCGGACGAACGACTCCGAACTCTTCTCCAGTGGACCGGTCAAGTATTCGCGCCTTTCTATCTTCGAACCACGCGCACAGCGCGTCGCGAGCTTTCAGGATGGGCGAGCACGTTCTTAAATCCGACGGGGTTACACCGCCACTTGACGCTTCAAAGTGGCCTTTACTTTTGAAGAATTATGATAAGATGATGGTAAGCGCCTTTCTACGTATTGATTATCATCAAACTAAGTTATTTGCCGTAAGGTGAGAACAAGTCACTACACCCCGATCCCCAATGGCTGCTCTCCTCTCAGTCGCCCACTCAGCGAATATCTACGATACGGTGTCATCAACTTGGATAAGCCTGCGAATCCATCTTCCCATGAAGTTGTGGCTTGGTTAAAGCGAATCCTCCGTGTTGAAAAAACGGGGCACAGCGGCACCCTCGATCCGAAAGTTACGGGCTCTCTCATCGTGTGCATCGATCGCGCTACCCGACTTGTCAAAGCTCAACAGGGTGCTGGAAAAGAGTATGTCTGCGTCTGTCGTCTGCATGGTTCTATAAACGGTGGCCACAAAGTAGTGGAGCGCGCCTTAGAAACGCTGACAGGCGCGCTATTCCAAAGACCCCCTCTCATATCTGCTGTGAAACGCCAGCTCAGAATTCGTACAATTTACTCTAGTAAGCTGTATGAATATGATGATGATCGAAAGTTGGCTGTATTTTGGGTATCATGCGAAGCTGGTACTTATATACGTACCCTCTGTGTCCATTTAGGATTACTCTTGGGTGTTGGAGGACATATGCAGGAATTGAGACGAGTGCGCTCTGGGATTTGTGGTGAAAGCAACAATTTGGCCACGATGCACGACGTCCTAGACGCTATGTGGGTGTATGATAATTTCAAACAGGAGGATTATCTTCGTCGTGTAGTCTTACCTCTTGAAATCTTATTGACGAATTACAAGAGGATCGTTGTCAAAGATTCAGCTGTCAATGCCGTCTGTTATGGAGCAAAACTTATGATTCCTGGTGTGCTTCGTTACGACTCTGGTATTGAAGTTGGAGACGAGTGTGTTTTGATGACAACTAAAGGTGAAGCCATTGCGATTGGGATATCGCAGATGAGTACCGCAGTGATTGCCACTTGTGATCACGGGACTGTTGCAAAAGTGAAGCGCGTCGTCATGGAGCGAGACACATACCCACGCCGGTGGGGTCTTGGACCAGTTGCGCAATCCAAAAAACTGACAGCGCAACCTAAAGAGCTAGATAAAAGTAAAGCAGCTGTTTCGCACCAGTCTAATGGAGAGCGTACCGAAGTAGAAGGAAAGAAAGAAAAGAAAGAAAAGAAAGAAAAGAAAGAAAAACATGAAAAGAAGAAACATAAAACTGACAAGTGAACAAGACATATTCCACGTCAACAACTTGCAAAATTTTGATCTATTTAGTTTTGTTAAATAAGTTTTACATACGCGCTTAGTGCATAATCCAAACTATATAGAACTTCACCAACCAACACTCTCTCTTCAGCACACGGAGTCTATGCACCCAGCAACCACGCATCCAAAGTGTTGTCTCGAAAAGAACTTGTGACTAAAGTGCCGTCACGATGAGAAGCTGCCAACGTCAGGCCATGGCTGTCGCCGTGTGCGTGAAGTAGTTTGAGGGAAGTTGGGGATTTTCCTCTCAATTTTAACATGTGCAGCGAACCATTTTGTGAACTTACGAATACGACACCATCTCGATTAGCTGAACAGTGTGAATCGTCACCCATAGGAATATCACATAAACACAGTGCACACGTATCGGTCTTCGTGTCCCATAAAATAAACTTGCAGTGAAGGGTAGCAATCACTATGGAGCTTGATTTCTCTATAAACCGTGCAAGTTGAATAGGCTCGCCAAAGCTTAAGCTTTTGAGACAAGAACTATTATGCACATCCCACATTCGACAAACTCCGTCGCAACTCGCTGACAGTAGCATTGTATTATCCCTGCTGAATTGCACTGAAGTTACCGGATCAGAGTGTGCAGGTAAGATGGAAACACAGCACCCACTTCTTACGTCCCAGATACGAATTGATTCATCGCAAGATGCGCTAGCAATAAGCGAATCTGTCCAGTTAAACTCGCAGCATAACACGGGACCAGTGTGACCGCACAGTAGAACGAGGCAGCTACACCTGGACACATCCCAAATCTGCACGGTGCAGTCATCCGACGCTGTTGCAAGATGAACATCGCTATGAGCCCAAGAGCAGTCACCAAGCGCCATGGTATGACCACATAATACTGCATGCAATTGAAGCCCGGGACATGTCCAGACTTTGCACGTCTTGTCAGCTGAGGCAGTAGCAACCCTGCGCGTGTAAAAGTGTCATCATATGTGAAAATACATAATGAAATTGCATACCATCGTCCATTGTGCGAAATCTCGATAGCCGTGACCTCGGCCAAATGACGCAGAGCACATTTGGTTATCTTCTGTGGACGGCACATCACTAGACACGCAGGCAAGCAAGCTAAGAACTTCGAACGTCGTACGCTCCTTGTTTCTCCGCAAACACCCGTTGTGTATTACAAAGCACAAGTGAGAAGCAAAGTGTTTAATGGAGGCCGTGCTGTGTGTTATATTTACTAATTGGCTCGTTTCCACGCGTCGTCCTGTGGGTTTCTTACGTGACACGTTACAACAGGTATCAACAGAAATGGGCTGCTAAGCTGATTCCAGCTGGGTTTCTGATGGCCACAGAGGTCGAATGATATGCGGTCGAGGTTTCTAATAATAGAAATGAAGGTTACAAGGTATTTTTGTCACTGGTGTCGGCTCTCAGTGCGCGTCACAAGCTCGCAGCCAACTCTTTCTGTCGTCTTAGCTCAAAATCCGGCTGGGCAATGCTAATGTGCAGCTTCCGACCCCTCCATGAACACCCATTATAAGTCGTGAGAAAGCGATCTAACACGGAGTCGGTCGACAATAGAGAGAAAAACGCGAACCCGCGGCACTGCTGCTGCTCGCCAACTGGAAATTTTTCTAGTATAATTTCCACGTTGAGCACGTCGCCAAAGTGCCGAAAACGCGTGCGAATGTCTTCCGCTGATATATTCGGAGGCAAGCCACCCACGTGTAGCCTAAAAAGTTTGCGTTCTTCTGTCGTCATTTGTGCTGCTTCCTCACATAAACAGTTAGACGAAGTCGTGTGATGCCCAGCTGAGGGCCGCGCCGTTTCAACCCTTAGACACTCTGATACGCCGAGCGAGATACGATATACCTAAGGTGCAACTTGTGCGTGGCGTGTATCGTAGGTGCGGCTCAGTGTGAGTTCTTTCAGCCTACCATCGAAGCCGCGAACTGACACGCACGAGACGTACCGCAACCGCCTAAAACTACAGTACAGCAGTAGTTTGAGTTGCAGCTTTCCCGATGGAAAAAAATATAGGCAACCTCCCTTTAAAATAACAAGTAATTCTTCATTCAGTCATTACTTGTTCACTTGATGTTGAATTTCTATTTGCACCGAAACGAACGCGCAAGGAATTACAATAAACGTGACCGGGTACTTTCGAAGCAAGAGAACAGGAATTTGGAGTATCCGAGCGTTCGTTTCACTTCACTGCCCACTATTGCACAACTTTGATTTGGGCGATAAGCATGCGATCTCCTCTCACTCCATTGTGCACATTTTCTCGAGCTAATTCTCTCGACGGCGTCTACGAACGTTGTATGACGCTTTCGAGTTCGAATGCCGCCTCGCGGAACTTAAAGGAAGGTGCGCAATTATCCCCTTAGAATCATTCACCACTTGACCTGGGAACACAACTAGATGTAGCTGCAAAATATTGGTCACAGCGCTTTAGGCTGTTTAAAAAGTGGCACCTTGGAGTCAGGCTCGATGAAATAGCTTGGTTCTCAGTTACACCAGAAGCCATAGCAGAGCATCACGCAGCCCGTTGCTCACTGCGGCTGCCGTCTGACGGCGTCAAGCACAGTCCTACATTTATTTTAGATGCCTTTTGTGGCGCAGGTGGCAATGCAATCCAGTTCGCCTTGAGTTCCATGAACGTGCTTACGTTCGATAATCGTCTACAAACAATAGAGTTGGTATTACACTATGACAATATTTCACTATTGCAATTATCTAGAATATAGGCTCGCCACAACGCTAGAGTTTACAATGTGGGCGACAAGATAAACTTTGTGTGCGGTGACGTAGTGACGTCTTTCCCAACCATAGTAGTAGACGTAATATTTTTATCGCCGCCTTGGGGCGGTCCATCGTACAAGAATGATATATACCAGTTGAAGGAGCTGCGAGTTTCGCATATTGACGGGCTTCAACTGCTAAAGTGCGCCCTACAGGTCACACAAAACGTAGCCTTTTACCTCCCAAGGAATGTAAGCTTGCGCGATGTCATAGATTTAGGAGTTCCATTTGAGGTATCTTACATTCGAACCTTCCTAAACTCAGTTGATCATATAAGGATAGGTTGAAAAGAACTTTTTGAATGGTAAGCTCAAGGCTGTGACGCTTTATTTTGGAGACCTCATCACCTCGGCGTTTGAGGGGAAGGAGTTTAGAGTCCAAACAAAAGCAATCTTGAGGTAGCTTTGGTTTTATGACAAGCCAAGTGCTCGTCTCGTTGAACCATCAATTCTGTAATCTATGAAGCATTGATTCCGTTCAATCTCAGCATTCAAACGCTTGGCTCTTTTGCATAAACGAGTCTTGCCCACTGGTTGCCTTCGAAAAGCCTTGATAAATTGGGCAATTCTAAAGTTGTTGCTATTATTCTGTGCAGATCCATGCGCAACACGCTGATCCCAAATAAGAAAACTCCCTGATCGCATTGTAACTCTCTGTTTGAAGTTGTGAAGAGGATCGTTCGGCGCAAATATGTAACTACCGGAACCTCTACCTCGCCACACTAGGTGGCCAGAATCCACGCTACCAGGATGAATGTGTGTAGCCATGGGGCCGAGAGAACCGACCCATTTATGAAAACACTTGTGAAATCCAGCAATTAACACAGTGCCACCATCATTCAACGTGTTGTCGTTAAGCGCAAGCACTCCCTGTACGTGTGGACCAGTCTCGCGTGTCACGCCATTGATTTCTTTGCTGAAATCTCGCAGTGTTTCGTACGTAAGATCCTCTAGGGGCATTGCGTCGGAAAAATAAGTCCAAGGGTTCAGGTCCAGGTGCAGGTTTTCTTTCGTTTTCCATTGTTTCATGTCACGATGTCCACCTTTGAATAAAATGTTTCGAGTTGGCCTGTATACGCACCACCTATCATGGGAAACTAAAATGTCCTCGTCTTCGAGCAAGAGGCGGAATGCCTCGAGAACTTTTGCATTCGAGCGATTACGGACGATTTGAGTGCTGAAAATGGCTGGCTCTGAGGCAAGTCCGTATGTTTGTGATGATAAATTGTGATACGTTTCGGGTAGAGATCGTTGGAACCCTGCGTGTTTTTTCTCCAGGAACTTCCATATTTCTTGCTGCGAGTTTTCGCATGAGCTCGAATCGATCACATCTCGAAAAACCACAAAACCGAATTGGTCGAAGAAGACACGCGCTCGTGCTTCCTCTTTGGTATCTTGTTTCAAATCACCAGAAGAAAGTACGAACGAAACTGTGAAGCCATCTTCGTCCGTCGGAATGATGTGAAAATGCTCTCTGTAAATTTTGAGGAAGTCCTCCGAAGATTGACCAGGGGGTATTGTTTCATGCGATTTCACATTCGTCCTGGATTTTCCCCTTCTCTTCAATTCAGCAAGCGTTGCTGCAGCACTGCGGAGCTTTGCCTTCGTGGCTCCCTCAGACTTCAACTGTTTTATTAAGCGAATTTGCTGCTCGTAAGCTTCGTAGTCCGAAACAAGTTCCATGCTCTCGTCACGCGGCGCGCGAGAGGCCCACGTGGCGAAGCAACTACCTCGTCGATTACAGTGTTTGCCGGCGCGAGGACCTGTCCCTAATTACGTGTGTGTAGCTTCCGTAGCGCTACACTTTCATACCAAGGGCGGACTAACGTGGCGGAGGAGGCACTTCAGTCGCTACGAAAGATCACGTGCAAATGGTGCGAAGTGCTTTAAACCGGTATGATTTGAGCGTGACCTGGAAAGGCTCGAAGGAAGCGCCTTGTGGCGTCATCAGACTGGACGGTCCGTGTTCGTCTACTCTCGCTGCATTCCCCAGTCCGCATAGGGTTTTGGATCAAAACCCTTTTTAGTTCGGCGACGAGCACCGATCACACGCCGCAGATCGCGCCGACGACGTTCCGCGTTGTGAGAGCTCCAAAGGTAGCGGCCAGTGGATAATTTCTGCAATTCATCATGGTATCGTTAAAACTTCAGAAGCGACTGGCTGCTTCAGTCTTGAACTGCGGCGCAAGGAAGATCTGGATGGACCCTAACGAGGTAAGCACGTGCTGGGATCGGTCCACGGTGACACGTCGCGATGTTTTGGATTAACAGAGTTGTAAAATCACACGCGACGCGTTTAATACCTACACTGTGTGCATTTTCTGACACTTCAGCGCAGATCAACGAGATTTCTAGTGCGAACTCCAGGCAAAATATTCGCAAACTCGTGAAGGACGGATTCGTGATCCGCAAACCCACCAAGGTATGTTCTTAGATTTCGCAGTTTTTCGTGAACGCTGACGTGATTCGATTTTACTTCGTTCTTAGATCCACTCGCGTGCTCGCACGTGCCGTGAACAGGCGGCGAAACGCCTTGGTCGCCATACGGGTTACGGTAAGCGTCGAGGTACTCGCGAAGCCAGGTTGCCGACCAAAGTACTTTGGCTTAGACGTCATCGAGTGCTTCGAAGACTACTCAAAAAGTACAGAGACGCGAAAAAAATCGACAAGCATATGTACCACTCGATGTACTTAAAGTGCAAGGGTAACGTTTTCAAGAACAAGAGAGTGCTTATGGAGGCGATCCACAAAGCCAAGGCTGAGAAGGCCAGAGAGAAATCTTTGGCGGATCAATTTGAGGCTCGCCGCGCTAAAAACAAAGCGACTAGAACGCGCAAGATTGCTCGACGAGAAGACCGTATCGCCGCAGGCATTGCTGGCCTAGTTCAGGAAAAGTGAGACTGAGGGAGCTTTCTTCAAGCGCGACTAGAATTAACACATTTTCATTTCAATACAACTCTACTGGTTTCCGTTGTGACGTCCACGATCGCGAACCTTAATGCAACATATTTTGCTATTCTGTGAACAAGAACGAATTTGCACCGCGCGCACAAATAATCCACGGTTGACGAGGGTGGAACGTGCACTTCACCGCTCCAGCCGAATCATCGCCGGGAACTCGTATTAATTTTAAAGGTACAATAGCCGGCTCTCTGAGTAAGTCATCGTCAAGTCTCAAATAGAATACCTGCATCAATCCAATCGATAGAGCAACTCCAAATAACGGGAGTCTTGGGTGAAAGCATGATGCGATTCCTGTTCCACTCTGAAGTTGTATCACTTTGCTTGGCGATGAAGATATTGCGGTGTCAAACAAGTAAACACGAGAATCGTTACCGCAAATTGCAACAATGTCTCCAGAATGATCGATAGAAAACGCACTTATCGTGCTATTTCCGGCTCGCAACTTCTGCACTTGTCGATGTTCCCGTATGTCGAAGACTTGGACGCTTGAACGAGTTGAGGTAAATATCATCGCTTTTCTAGGATGAAAAATAGAATGTGTGATGTGATTGCGAGCAGAAGAGAACACAACTTGACTGCTGAAAGTCGAAAGCTGATGAACGCATAGACGCCCAGATTCTTTTTCGACAGAGGAGAAGTAATCGCCCTTATTATGCCAGCTGATGGAGATCGGCGCACAGGATAAACGCACCGAACACTCACCAAATTCACTCTTTGTCCACGACAGATCAACATCCATGCCGCTAACCAAACCAAGTACGGTGGCAGTCGATATTATTGATACATGCTTTCCACTACAGACGGCGATGTCTCGATCTGAGCCAGGACGCCAGGATATACAGGTTATAGGTGCGTCAAAACAAGTAGCTTGAATACAGTGCCCACTCAAGATATCCCATAATCGAAGTTTTCCATCCGATGCACCTGAACATAACAACTCACCAGTATCATTAATAGAAATCGCACGAACTTCGCTTTTTAATCCGGTATATTTGACCGCTAAGATATGAGGGAAAGGCTTTAAACTTGATATCTCTGGTGTCTTGGGTAATATACTTGCTGGATTTATCCTAAGTACTTGCCTTTCTACCCTAGGACATAGGTATAAGTCCAGGCAACGGTTGAAACATTCTTTGACAAAATTGATGTTTGACGAGAGGTTTCTCAATGAACTTTTTCTGTCTATTGGGGAGCTATCCCCGAGATACTCGATTGGGGCGTTGTAAGAAAGCTCATTCCCTGCTCGTAGCGCTTTCGGCGCACGAGTTCTCGAATTACTTGATTCACTGCCCGCAGTTTCTGTAGCCCAAATGTCAAAGTTTCGCTCCCTTTCGTTTCGATCCAAGTATGCGCGTGGATCGTTTGCTGTTTGCCTCAGCTGTCGCACAAGTGATACAACCTTACGGGCTTCGTGTTTTGATGGTACGAATCTACGTTTTGGCTCTGCCATTTGAGTACACCCATCGCTACTCGAGTCGAGTAATGTAATTGAAGTGCTGCTTCCTCCTTCCGACGTTGGCAGGAACCCATCGTCCAGCCTCTGAATCATCCTTACTTGCTGCGCCGTAAGTCGGAAACGACTTCCATTTTTCTCGTCGAGAAGCACTCTCCATGAGCTCCTATCGTCTATGGACTGTAAGAGTGTTTCGAGACTGTCTGTTTCCCTTCTATGCAATAGTTTCAAACCGCCTTGCGTGTAACCAGCGTGTCGCTCCCCTCTGTACCAAGCCCGTGGTACATCGCCGACGGTATTCGCGACGTCGCTAAGCTCGTGTTTCGTTGAACGCTCCATTGAAGTATGCCAGCGGAGGCCTTCTACTGTGTACCTTCTACTGTGTACCGACAGCGATTTCAACCCGCCTGCAATCGCCCACTTGCGGGCGCTCCGTGCGACGTTCGCAACGAGGAGCGGCGGCGCGTTACTCCTTTCTTCCTCTTTTCCTTTTTGTTCGCGGGTCACGTAGATATCGACGATAGAGATCGATGTCCACTGATCCTCGTTTCTATAAATATCTCGTATTCTGAGTACAGGCTTGTCTTATTTCCTTTCACTCGTGTCACTCGACCGTTCGCGCTCGCACAACTGAACGTGCGTTGTTGAACAACTGAAAATTTGAATTACAATTCATAGCGGTTATGTTCGATCAAATTGCCTGTGTAAGGTGCGCCCATATAGCGGACCCTACCTCGAGCTGCGCGCAAACTCGGACTCGTTGTGTGGCTCAGTTATTAGCTCGTCGAACGGTTTCGCAGAAGTGCGCATACGCGAGCAGGATAGGAGGTCAACTTTATTTCGTCCCTCGTAATGTGAAGAAAAATGTCGTTTTCAAGGTAAGTTCACGTAGCTTTGTTTGTCGAAAGATGACGGTGGGAGATAGGCAACCAGTCAAGCCCAGTTCTTCGGCACTTTTCTACGGGAGGACTATGATCCCTTTATCCTACTTTTCTGTGCCAACTCTATTTTGATCTGTAAGTCTATCGCTTCTGATATATCTATTTATAACCTGTACGTAGCGATTGTGCTAATTTACCTTCAGCAAAAGGAGGGGGAGGAGTGAACACGGTAGTTTTGCAAACTGTGTGCTCTAAACCTGCCGTGGTGTGGGACTTTATTTAGAGTAGTGCGGCATGCTGGATCATAGATTTCATTCGCATTGATATCCTTGATATCGATATGTGGTCGTGATCACCAAGGCACCTTAGTATAGCTGTGCATGTCATGTATACCGCCCTCTCGCTGAGCTGCGCCAGTTCGCGCCTCCATCGTCATCGTCCCACTAGCTAAAATCTGATGGGCTTTTGTAAGTGAATCCGCTCCGAGATCTTGAAAACCTTGCTTGACACCGTGCACGAGATATGGAATCATAGTTTTCACAGAGCCCTTGTCTCGGACCGTACCAGATACACCTTGAGCAATCTTCAGGTGCCCAGATTCGCTCAGATAGCGAGAATCGCTCCCCTTCTTCATAGCGTCAAGGCTACCCATTCCACGATACTTTTTTACGCGGACGCCATCTTGATAGAAGTATTGTCCTGGTGCTTCTGTGGTACCTGAAAACATAGAACCACACATTGCGACACTAGCCCCAAGCGCCAACGCTTTGACAATGTGGCCACTGTTTTGGATGCCTCCATCGGCGATGATAGGAACATTGAACTCTTTAGCTATTTGCCCCACCTTGTAAACGGCCGTCGCCTGTCCTCGACCAACGGCACAGACTTCTTGTGTCGTACATATACTACCGGAACCCATACCAACGCGAAGCCCGTCAGCGCCAGCTTCGAGTAGACGTCGAGCCTGATTCTGTGTGACAACATTTCCAGCGATTACATCCACGTGCGGAAGCTCGTTTTTCAAGTACTTGATCATTTCTAGCTGATAAATAGAATCGCCTTGAGATGAATCCAAAATGATGGCATCCACTCCAGCATCTGCGAGATATTTAGCGCGGACACGATCGGCGTCTCGCGTTCCGATGGCGGCCCCACACAGCAAACGACCATGTTTATCGAGAGAAGGAACTCCACTTGGTGGTCTATTTAACCTATCTTTTATGGTCGCTCGCGTCAATAAGCCAATCAAATATCGCTTTGCATCCACGATGGGTAGCTTTCCCCTTTTACTCTCAAGAAGAATTTGCTCGTTCTCTTGTGCACTCTTCTCGGTAGAACCGAGCACCAGGTCGTCGACGGAAGTCATGACTTCAGAAAGTAAGGTATTGCGATCGCGCACAAGTTCAGCGTCACGAGTAGTTACTAAACCGAGTAGAGCACTACCACAAGTTCCACTTTCACTGATGCAAACTGAGCTGAAACCTCGAGCTGCGCGCAACTCGTCCAAATCTCGAAGTGTTGCACTTGGGCGCAGAACTGCCGGATTTGCGACGTATCCGGGTCTATGCGACTTGACTATCTTCGCATGTTCAAGTTGAGATTCCATCTACGACGAATCATAAGTTAGAGACGTAAAAAATGCGTTGGACTGTCGTACCGCCATGTTGTAGTGAAGGAAACCCATCCCTCCAGCCTCAGCCATTGCGATGGCCATATCAGACTCGGTGACTGTATAAATCCATTAAGCCTTGTAAATCGTAAAGATGTAGTTGCGACCAACCTGTATCCATCGGAGAGCTCACCATTGGCGTTCGGATCGACACATTTCTACTCACTCGTGTTGAGAGATCAACCTGTGGGTGTTTGAATCAAGTTGCTGTTAAGTGCGTGCCGAACGATCAAACGTACCTGGTCAGCCGCAAAATCGATGAAACCAGGATGGAAGATAACATCATCGTATGTGTAGCAAAATCCTAGTCATGAAATTGGTAAGCCGCGAAGAGTCGAAACACACTTCGGCTTCACTTACCCTGGTTGAAAAGAGCCTCGCCGGGGAAGCCATCGAGGGAAGCCATGGCGATAAGATCTCACCGGGGATGAATACGCACTGTTATGATGTCGGTACTCCAGCGAGTAGGCGCTACAGACGTCGCACGGTCGGCGGATTCAGCCGCAGCTGGGGCGCGAAACTCAAGGTTTCCAACGGACAGACGACGTAGGCGATTTATGTATTCCTTTTCCAGCTCGTACGTACTGTATATTGAGATGTTTCTGACTAATTACTAGTTGCGCGATGGAGCCAAACATATTACACAGAAACCGATTGAGGGACTTGGGGGACACAAATAGAAACCAGCTGCCGTCCCAGAAGAGTTACGCGACGCGGCGTCACTAGCTGACGAGTATACCGAATGCGAATCTCTGGAGAAAGGGTACCATTCGCTGGATTAAGCACCGCAGACCGCAACATTCATCGCACGTCGCCGATTTCGCGGTCACGTTCTTCGAGGCCGCTCAAAGCCAGTTCTCTGTCCACAAGCGACTTTGTGCGTCGTCATATCTTGGACCTCGCTCCTTACAAGCCAATACTTCCACTGGATGTTCTCTCCGGTATGTAGGAATCCTGTGTCACCTGAATTAGCTCATCAGCTGTAACCGCAGATCAACTTGGGATACCCGTTGAAAAACTCGTCAAACTAGATGCAAATGAAAACCCTTACGGGCCACCACCGGGTACCAATTGATGATTTTCGTAGCCACGGTCGATTTGATCAGCTTTGACACAGAGGTTTTTGATGCCCTGTCTAAGATGGAATTCCCGCAAATATACCCAGATCCTGAATCGAGACGCCTCCGGGCAAAACTAGTGCGTGTCTCCTTCTTTTTTTTGCTTCGACTAATGTAAGTTTTATTAGTCTACTGAAAGTGGCGTGCCGCCTGAAAATATTCTAGTTGGCTGTGGAGCAGATGAGGTACGATCATTAGCACTGAATCTAACTCATGAATGATGTTTCTGCGTCAAGCTTATCGATTTGATATTGCGCGTGGTTTTGGAACCAGGTGACTGTATCATAAACACTCCGCCCACATTTGGAATGTATGCATTCGACTGCTCAATTAACGGTACCTTACCCCTTGCACGTTAAGTATGATTTCTGACTTGATCAACTCTAGATGGGCAAATCATTGATGTGCCGCGCGGTGCTGCACCTGATTTTAAGATAGACGTGCCAGCCATCAAAGCAGCTGTGCACGAACACAAACCGAAAGTTCTATTTCTCACGTCACCGAATAATCCTGACGGTTCGGTGATTCATCCATCAGATATTGACGCGCTTCTTGAGCTTCCTGTGTTGGTCGTTCTCGATGAGGCATACATCGAGTTCTGTGAAACGCATCAAAGTCGAATGCAAGACGTTCTGGCGCACGAAAATTTGATAGTACTTCGAACATTTAGTAAACGTGCAGCTTTAGCTGGTAAGCGTATGCGATTCCGCCTATTATCGCTTTTAAGCAAACGTCACCAGGGATCCGCGTTGGCTACGGAGCTATGCCTCTCTGGCTCATGAACTACATGTGGCGTGTGAAGCAGCCATACAACGTATCAACAGTTGCAGAGTTGGCAGCTTGTGCTGCTCTTGGGAATCAAGAATATTTGAAGGTTTGTCAAATTTTTGAACTGTTTTACAATTCTTCTCACAGCTTGCAGCACGTCAAGGATTTGCTAATCAATGAGCGCGAAAGACTTTTCACGGAGCTGCAGAGGGTTGAATTTCTGACGCCGTATCCGTCACAATCAAATTTCATCCTCACTAAGTGCGTTTCCTAATCCGCTGTGTTTTTCGCTCACGTAATTCTCCATCTAGAGTCAAAGGCGATGCCGAAAACCTAAAAAATTATCTCGCCGCCAAGGGAATAATGGTGAGGTACTACTCTAGTCCACCTCAACTCGCTAGTTGTATCAGGATATCTGTTGGCAGACCTGAACACACAGACACCTTGATTGCCGCTCTGCGACGATACGATATGTTCTGATTTCTCCACCCGGCGATCGCTCATGTAATCTGAGGTCTTTCATGGAATACAAATTTTTCCCGCACGAGCCCTATTGCCTTGAACTGTTTCGAATGTTCAAGGTCAGTCAACACAACGAAGGGCTTTGCTAAAATTTGCTTAGTTCCTGAAACAACGCTGAGTCATGGAAATCGACATATAAATAAATAAACCTTGGATATCATGCCTGCCAATTCGCATTTTCATTATGATTCCCTTCGCTTATTTCAGTTTCATTCCAGCACTCTATTACGAACACTACCACCTTGTTTTTCAAAGTATTTTTAGAGATCCTGTCACTACTCGCACCATTCGTGCAGATTTGCCCCTTTGAATCCTCTTCAACGAAAGTAGCGTGTAAAATGATGCCGCAATACCTGCAGCTCGACAATACAATATTGCCCTGGATGCTCCACCTCTTCGTTCCTACCCATCGCGTCTTTCCAACTGGTATGTGACGTAAACGTCTCTCTTTGTCGGAACAATAACACTCTCAACAATTATGAAAAACTTAGGTGAAACAATGTATCATTTTCGCTCATTTCTATAGCCAGTTTCTTATTTTAGATGGCAACAAGTTATCAGTATGTATTACTTTCCACGTCCCTAATACGTGCGTGCCGTCGGAAGTGCTAATAACTCGCGACGACGCCACAACGCGCGCGTGGCGATCGAGAAGTGCTAACACCCCATACATTAGGGCGTGGAAAGTGATACATACGGATAACTTAACGTGCACCCTCATAACTTTTCAGTCCCGAGTACCAGAGGCCTGTTTCTGTTTTTCAGAAGCATCGATGCTTTATTTTCGCATATTTCACACAAACATCCAATGTTTCTGCGAAAAAGCAGGCATCTACCAATAGTCACAATTCCAGTAGCACGCGCGCCCCCCCGTCCTTCGCGCAACCGGTCGGGTCGTCACCAGACGCCGAGTGGACAGGGTATTCACTCCCCTCGTGGGCGCGAGTATGGCAACAACCGCCCAAAGGAATGTAGCTTATGCGACTGCGAGCGATGAGCGCGACCTTGCGAACGCAGAGCACCTTACGCGCGCAGATTCCTTCGCAGGAAAACCGCTCCCACTCTTTCCCGAGCCGAGTCGCAACAAAGTGCACTGGGAACACATGCTAGAAGAAATGTCGTGGCTCGCGAAGGACTTCGTGCGAGAGCGTAAATGGAGGTACAGCGTGCACACGTGTCACTCTCAGCGAGCTAACAGACCTGTCTAGGCACAGTAAAGGGCGAAAGTGTTCGTCCATAGCTGCACGGCAAGCAGTTACCCGCCGAAGACATCGCGAAGTAAGAGGCATTCAGATGCGACAGCTGTCGTGTAAACTTGCAGCGCAAATAGCACGTGAAGTAGTTGGATTTTGGGATAAGGTTGATAAGGTATGCTTTGAGCAAACGTACAAACCATTTCTAAACTCTGTCTGTGCAGCTGATTTCACGCAGAGAAGCAAGTTCACTTGAACTTCAGCAAAAGGCCGAGTTAGAACAACAGTTAGGTGAGTACGTTACAATTTACTGGAACGCTGTGCTGACTTAGATTTTAGATCATTTACTAACGAAGACTGAGAATTTCTCAAGTGCTTTGGCAAGGCTTCTTTCTAGAGGAACTAAACCGAAAAAATGTGAGACCAAGTCGAATAGAAAACAGATGGATACTGGCAGGACTGTCCGTGCGTTAGATTATTCTATAACCGCTGATTTAGATGGCCGGTTTTTAGAAGGGGAAGATGAAGGTTCTCCACGAAGTGCTCCAATAGATGTTGTTGATTACAATCCAAACAACAACGATGAGTGGGATGATTTGGAATCGTTCGACGAACAAGTACGCAAAGAAGAGGAAGAAAGCGTTGATGCAAGTATTGAAATTCAAAGTCTTCGAGAAGAAGCAGAGTTATCTGTTGAGGAGCTCTTGAAGAGATATGCCTCGGCCGAACAAGCGAGCAACTTTATGAAAGCAGAAGTACATCCCGGCTATGAGCGGCAAGTCACAGACTTGAGTGACGACTCAACTGAAGAACGGACGGAATTAAAAGTTCCGTTCCTTTTAAAGCATGAGCTACGAGATTATCAGCGATTCGGTCTCAAATGGTTGGTTGGCTGCCATGAAACGGGGGTGAATGCTATGCTGGCAGACGAAATGGGCCTTGGTAAAACTATCCAAACGATTAGCTTGCTAGCACATTTGGCATGCGAACATGGCATCTGGGGTCCACATTTGATTATCGTCCCTACATCTGTGATGGTGAACTGGGAAGTAGAATTCAAGAAGTGGTGTCCTTCACTGAAGATTTTAACGTACTTTGGCACGCAGAAAGACCGTAAATTAAAGAGAACAGGTTGGAGCAAACCAAACAGCTTCCATGTTTGCGTTACGACTTACAGAATTGCTGTTCAAGATCAAAGCGTCTTTCGTAGAAAGCGTTGGCAATATCTCATCTTAGATGAGGCCCACATGATAAAGAACTGGCGTTCTCAGCGTTGGCAGACGCTTCTCACCTTTGAGAGCGCTCATAGGTTACTCATAACAGGGACGCCGTTACAGAACGATGTGATGGAACTATGGGCACTGATGCATTTCTTGATGCCAAACTTATTCCAATCACACTCTGAGTTCAAAAATTGGTTTTCAAACCCGTTGCTTGGGATGGCAGAAGGGAAAATTGCAATCGATCACCAGCTTACTTCGAGGTTGCATGCTGTTTTGCGTCCTTTTATTCTACGTAGATTAAAGATTGACGTAGAGCAGTCTTTGCCATCCAAAATTGAGCACATAGTACGATGCAGATTGTCACGCCGGCAAAAACGCCTTTATGATGAATACATGTCATCGAACGATACCTTGAACACACTCAACTCATCGAATGTTATGGGTGTCATGAACTGCTTGATGCAACTGAGAAAAGTTTGCAATCATCCAGATTTGTTCGCCGGTCGAAGCATAATATCAGCTTTTGATATGCCTAATATACTTGAACTAAACTACCCAAGTGCTCTGAGCAAAATATGTAGCACAAAAAGGCTGAAGGTTATATTTTCTCCCATCCAGCAAAGTTCTCTGTATACTTCATCAGGTGATGTCGGAAAGTTTAGCGCTCATAGTTGTGATATCGCTACTGTCTCTACTTTTGTCAGTACCGAGTTACAACAGCGAAGAGACACAAGTTTGAATGAGAATAAACGTTTGGTCTCGCGTATGGTTTCGCAGGTATTTCGTATCAAAAGAACTGAACCAGATTATGTAGAACTCTCCAGTGTCGTCGACATCGTGAGAAAACAGCGCATAGATCTAAGCTTTGAGTGCTTCAGGAAATCAGATAAAGTTCTGAAGTTCTTATTTCGTATCCCAAAAGCAAGGGCACGGACACCGATCGGTTTCCCTCAATATGAAATGTTTACCGAAAGTCTGACAAGACTTCATGAATTACTACGACCAATACGAAAACTCACAATTAGAGGCCACCTTGTCTTTCCAGACGCTCGCCTTGTGCAGTTCGACTGTGGCAAGCTGCAAGCACTTGCTCCCCTACTGCGAGCCCTCAAATCTGGTGGACATAAGGTCGTTATTTTCACACAAATGACAAAAGTTCTAGATATTTTAGAGCGCTTCCTCAATCTGTACAGCTATAGCTATGTACGTCTTGATGGCACAACTAAACCGGAGCAGAGGCAGATATTGATGCAAAGGTTTAACGCTGACTCAAAATTATTTGCTTTCATACTTTCCACAAGATCTGGTGGTTTCGGCATCAATCTGACAGGAGCAGATACTGTAATTTTTTACGACTCCGATTGGAATCCAGCGGTGGACGCACAGGCGCAAGACCGTTGTCATCGTATAGGGCAAACGAGAGAGGTGAATATTTACCGACTCATTTCGGAGGATACGATCGAGGAAAACATTTTCAAAAAGGCTTTGCAAAAGCGAGAGCTAGATGATTTAGCGATTCAGAAGGGTCGCTTCAACTTGAATTCTTTTGAGGGAGAAGGTGAACTGCAATTTTTAGATTCTTCGAAACAATGTATTAAATCACACGTGCCCAGTCGAAGGTATGGAGAGAAATGAAGAAACAGAGTATGAGGTGAGTAACGAGTTCCAGACCTCGACAGTTCATCTTTTGAGGTGTTTGTGTACTCACTCGTTGCTTGTCATAGAATCGAAGTAACAGGGATACCGAAAGTAGTACAATTGACTTTTCGCGGTTATACTCTTTTCTTAGTCCGGTCGAGAAGTATGCGATGGTATGTTCCGTTCAAGTGATGTCTACGTTTTAACCATAACCATTTCTTAGAGAGTTGCTGAAGGTATGAAGGCTCAAGCATCGAGTTTACGGTGATTGATAGAGTAAAAAGTTTCACATGACGCATGAAGCTACTTTGCAAGATGATCTAAATTTTCTATATTGCGCCTAATCCATCTCGTAGCTTCTTTCGTCTGCGCTTGGCCTGGGCCTTGCTGAGCTTCAGTTCGTGCGCTTGTGCGACCGTCTCTGCTTGTGCAGCTCGTTGGTTTTGGTAGATAGGAACATCCGGTTGCTTGGATGAACGCAGCGTCCGCACTTCACCTGTTGGTTCTGCTTTCTTCGCTGGCTGAAAGACATAATGGCGTGTTTAGTGCAAAGGCGCGATGTCTTTGTTGTTTCATTACCTTCGGGGTGGGGACCTGCGGTTGTCTATACCCGTGCTCATCTTGATGAAAATGCTGTGTCTTGATCAGCGTATTGGGGCGATACAAAGTACTACACTCACCGCAATTGTAGGGGGCTGGACGACAACGTTCTGCTGAAAAGGTTTTTGTGGAGGAAACTGGATAAAGCCAGAACCAACTATTCGAGTTGGATCCTATGAAACGACAAGTCAGACGAAAAATCGCGGGACACACATTGATGGATTTCCGAAGCGTACCTCTATCCTCATCGTTGCGTCGTCCACGTCACTTTGCTTAAGCATTTCGCGCTCGCGGCGAGTTCCGAGCTCAGGGAAGTGCGGCTTCACGAATACAGCTGTACACGGCGTTTCGCTCACTTTTCATTTTCCTTATTGGTGTACGATCACCCGTACGGAACTGCGTGGAAATCCTATCACAAACGTGCAACTCCATCGCTAAAACATCAAACGAACTCATCAACGTCTGGCTCGCACCTGTTGCAAGGTCGCAGCGCAGCGTCAAATGCAATAAATGTTCGTCAACGTATGAGCGTGTCGTTTGTTCGAAAAACTGAACTGGCTCACGTAACTCTAGCTCTATGTTTGCGCGGTTTAGATTGAGGCACCTTTTGAACCTTCGTAGTCAAAGAACGTTGGTGGTTCAACAGCTAGGTGGACCGTTGTCAGCTTGTGGCAACGCTGTTGAGCAAGTCGTCTTACAATCAGCGAATAGGATAGAAGCTACGAAAATGAGATCGCATAGTGTATCGACTATCGCGAGCACCGCTTTGCAGCAAAAGCACGAGAATACCGAAAATGTGTTTCATCTTCGTGCTGATCGCACCCTTGATGCCATTCACGATGCAGTTGAGGTTTGGGCAGATGACATGGACCTTCGGGACTTAGACATCACTTATGAAATGAGTGTTCTAACGCTGTCGTTTGGTACAAAAGGTACCTTCGTACTGAACAAGCAAGCACCAGCACAAGAGCTATGGATGTCCTCACCAGTAAGTGGACCTGCCCACTATACGTACTGTAGTCAAAACCAAGCTTGGAAGGACACAAGGAACGATGAGGAGTTGTTGCCACGCTTTGAGCAAGAACTGCAGCAAATTTCCGCGTGCACAGGCCTATCTTTGGCCGACGCGAATAAAAAATAGTACTGTAGCAGTAACAAAATGTGAACCGCAGCGGACACTAAAAATGTTTGCGGCACCAACCTCAAACTCCTTTCAAATTTCGTGCAAAAGATTTTTGAAGTTCTGAACACTTATCTCCTCAAGACTACTGACAACTAAGTCTGCGCGCTTCAACTCCCATAGTTTGTGTTTACTACTCACCATGATGGTGTGCGTATTCAGCTCATATGCTGCTTCAAGTGCCTGGATGCTACTGCCCAATACGACAAGTCTATTGAGTGGGCGTTTCAACATAAAAGCACCGAGAGCTATGCCTTCTGTATCTGGTAGACCGAAACGGACATCATCAGCCGCTATGAGTGGCAGAAATATCTCGGATCGCTCTTGGCCGACTCCAGTTGTTGCATTTGGAAACATGTATTCATGAAAAGTAGAATCCTTCAATAGATATTGTATGTTGCTCCTTGTATCTTGCGATAGCAAAACACACGGAATGTCGTTGACTTGTAAAAGATTTATCAACCTTAAAACGCCAGGCTGAATTTTATATGTTACTTTATCGCGTTTAAGTTGTTGAACAAATATTTCTTGTTTCCTCGACGCCAGTCGCTTTATCTCAACCTTGTTGTGGGTCCAGTTGAATACTTGTGAAATCAATTGCTCTGCCTTAAGACTGTACTTATGTCTCACCTCATACTCCACTGGATATTGAAAATTTTCCTCCAAAGCAAGTGCGCGCCAAGCAGCCTCGTGATACGAAGTGGCATCAGATACTAGGACTCCTTCGAGTTCGCATATCACTCCCAACCAGTCTGTCCCAAGTCGTCTCCATTGCTCGAGTGGGTTCGATGTGGGAGGCGTACGATTATTCCAAACTGAGTCATCGTGAGTAGCGCGGTAAAGTGAATCTTCATGCATGCTCTGAGCCTGTTGACATTCACCACGAAAACGCCCCACTAAGACCACGGCGTGCTTGGAAAGATATGGACCTTGGCGATTTGTCTTCCGTAGACGGAGCTCGCGTGCGTGACCATTAGAAATCGGTCGAAGACATCGCATATCTTGTGCCCACTACTACGTTCGCTACGGACATGCAGCGCAGGGTCACACTTATTTCTGTTTGTCGAAACCCGTGTGGTCACAGAAGAGCGCCTGTAACTGGAACGTGTACACGAACACCTGTCGAATGAAGATGGGACAAGATTGTCGACAGTATCGTGTGCCGGTGCTGAGTGATAACGCGACTGTTTATGAGAGTTCGTTTGCGTGTGTGTATTGGACAGTTAACAAAATGTTGACAAATTGTTCCATGCACGTCTTAGGACCATTAGCAGCCCCCCGTATGGAACGTCGTTCAGACGTAAATTAGAGCATGAGTGCGCATTTCGTAGGGCATAGTGTGGAAAGAGAAAGCTAAAATTGCAAGCGATCTGGCGCAAACATGGTATATCGCGTTGAGCGCACACTAAACGCGAAGAAATTGTCTGCTGATTTTCCATCACAGCAGTTCAAGCGCAACTGCCTTCGATCCTAGAATACCAACTTCTGGATTTAGAACTACATACAAAGGAAAAGCACCTCTCAACTTGCAAAACTTTGAGCCAGGCCGCAAAAAGGATTTAAGAAGACAACCGTTAGAAAGTGAGTCCTTCATTTTTGCCGGTATTCCTCCAGCGATGTATACTCCACCGGTCGCGAGACACTTCAATCCCAAATTCGCTGCTTCTGCACCTAAAATTTCCAAAAATATATCAACTGCCTGCGCACAGAGCTCACAGCCACCAGAGTTTGCTCTCATACTAATTTCAGCTGGTGTGAGAACTGGTGAAGTATTGCTACTTTGAGAACGTAAAAAGTCATATATCCGAACAAGACCAGGTCCCGAACACACGTGCTCAACTTCACATTCCTCAAGTTGCTTTTCTACCCATAGAGATAAGGCATGCTGTATCTCACCTCTTGCAGCAAAGTCTGCGTGAGAACCTTCCGTCGGATGCACCTCATATCTATTCAAGTTATCGTCCCATGTGAGAAATGCCTCACCTAAGCCGGTCCCTGGTCCTAAGATTGCAATAGAACCATTTGCCTTTCGATCACCGTCATTCAAAGTCAAAATATCACTCTGATCAAGTTCAAACACACCATAGCCAACTGCTTCAAAGTCGTTTATCACTTTTACTTTGCCGATGTTGTATTTGGACTTCACCGAGTCTGCATCCACTGTCCAGCCAATATTTGTTAGAGTACACGAATTGTTTGCTACGACTCCAGCAACCGCAAAACATGCGGCGTCAAACGAATTTATCTGTAGTTCGGACATAAGTTGCTGGAGACAAGAATCGAACGAATCATGCTTTGATGTTTCTGAGGTCCATGTATGCGCTTCCTTTTTCTGATCAGCGTGCCATATGCAAAACCGTGCATTTGTGCCACCAATGTCGGCTACTAGAATCGTTTGCTCAGAGAAAGTGGCGTGTGCGCTCATGAGTTGACCACGGACGTGAGGAAATTTTTGTGACTTGATGCACTGTCGCCTTCTGTGGACGAGACGAATGTGTTCACTATTCGTACGCGCGAATGTGACGCAGTCCATGCGCCGTGTCGACGCCGAGGCTAGAAGTATGCTGCGCGAGTGTCTCGTTTCCCTCAACTGCCGTTGTTCAAGAGTTACCTCGGAAAGTGACTTTCGATAAATTTTGTGCTCATCAGTTATCGATATCAAAATCCCACATAACCTATATGGTATGTGGAATATGTACTGTACAATTTTCATATGTTGAAAAAACACGCAAAAGCGAGAGTAGTTCTCCCGACGCACGACCAATCATTTTTCACTATTTATAAAAATGCTTGATTTTGATTGGCTACGTGATGAGCTCACACGCTTCAAGGAGCCACGAGCGCACCGCTCGGCAGACTGCGACGCGATCACCCTTTCGACAAGATGCCGATCAAAAGAGCGTCATACCGCAACGCGGTGGTGTGCGCTTGCGCTTCTCTTTTCCTCTTCGCCGTTTGTGCTTTGCCAATCAACGCCGAAAATCCTACTGAAATCACGGGCACGGTGATCGGCATAGATCTCGGCACGACGTACTCTTGCGTTGGTGCATACGTAAACGGTAAAGTCGAGATCATCGCTAATGATCAAGGGAACAGAATCACACCATCTTACGTCGCATTCACCGATTCTGAAAGACTAATCGGAGATTCGGCCAAGAACCAGGCGTCTGCCAATCCTACTCGGACGGTGTTTGATGCAAAGCGGCTCATCGGCCGAAAATTCACGGACAAAGAAGTACAACGCGATCTTAAGATGTTCCCATTCAAAGTTGTGGACAAAGACAGTAAGCCATGCATTGAAGTTGAACTCAAAGAAGGCAAGAAGGTTTTCCAGGCTGAAGAAATTTCAGCGATGGTTCTCACGAAGATGAAGGAGACCGCCGAGGCGTACCTGGGTAAGGATATCAAACACGCCGTCGTAACTGTCCCAGCGTATTTCAACGACGCACAGCGTCAAGCGACAAAAGATGCTGGTGTTATCGCTGGCTTAAACGTCGCCCGCATCATTAACGAACCCACAGCTGCGGCGATTGCATATGGGTTGGACAAGAAAGGCGAGAAAAACATTCTTGTTTTTGATCTCGGAGGAGGTACGTTCGACGTATCGATTCTCACGATCGACAACGGTGTTTTTGAAGTCATCTCCACGAACGGAGATACTCATTTAGGCGGTGAGGACTTCGATCAACGTATCATGGAATATTTCATGAAACTCATCAAGCGCAAGCACGGCAAGGACGTATCAGGCGACGTGAAGGCTGTGCAAAAGCTTAGACGTGAAGCCGAAAGGGCTAAGCGAACTCTTTCCAATCAACATCAAGTTCGAGTCGAAATCGAAGCTCTTTTCGATGGGATCGATTTCTCTGAACCCCTTACTCGCGCCCGATTTGAAGAGCTGAACAACGACCTCTTCCGCAAGACCATGGGACCTGTCAAAAAAGCCATGGATGACGCGGGCATGAAGAAGAGCGAAATCGACGAAATTGTGTTGGTCGGTGGTTCGACTCGAATCCCGAAGGTTCAAGACCTCCTTCGAGACTTCTTCGACGGCAAGGAACCAAACAGGGGAGTCAATCCTGACGAAGCTGTTGCGTACGGCGCCGCTGTGCAAGGTGGAATACTTTCGGGTGAAGGCGGCGATGAAACCAAAGATATCCTCTTATTAGACGTGGCACCGCTTACTCAAGGTATTGAAACTGTTGGAGGAGTTATGACGAAGCTCATCCCCCGTAATACGGTTATCCCAACTAAGAAGTCACAAACTTTCACCACTTATCAGGACAACCAGCAGACAGTAATGATCCAGGTTTTCGAAGGCGAACGAGCGATGACTAAAGATAATCATCTTTTGGGTAAGTTCGAGCTCACCTCAATCCCTCCAGCTCCTCGCGGTGTGCCGCAGATTGAGGTCACTTTTGAAATCGACGCAAATGGCATCCTGAACGTTGGCGCTGAAGACAAGGGAACAGGCAAATCAGAAAAGATCACCATAACGAACGACAAAGGACGGTTGTCGCAAGAAGAAATTGAGCGCATGGTCGAAGAAGCAGAAGAATTTGCGGAAGAGGATAGGAAGACGAAGGAACGCATTGACTCGCGTAATAGTCTTGAGACGTTTGCGTACAACATGAAAAACACGATTTCTGACTCCGACAAACTCGCTGACAAGCTCGACGACGACGACAAAAACACGATTGAGGAAGCAGTCAAAGAGACTCTTGACTGGTTGGATGAAAATCAAAGCGCTGAAAAAGAAGACTACGACGAACAGCTGAAGCAGCTCGAAGAAGTCTGCAACCCTATTGTGGCCAAAGCGTATCAGAGCGCGGAAACGGACGATTCGGAGACTGTTGACGAACACGACGAACTTTAATGTCTGTTCACGGTGGCACGCTTGAACATTGCAACGCGTAAGAGACGTAAGAGATTGAGTAGCATGATTTTGTATTAAGCAGTGCCTTCATCCTTCCATGTTTTCGTTTACATCTGAGCTATCCCGCCCTAAACCGTACAGAATGCCGTTGAATCGATCAATGCCCTCTTCGCTAAACTTAGTACCACAGAGTTTAAAAAATGTGAAAGCAGTCAGCAAACTATCACTTCCAGCTTGATGTTGTGGACCAATCCTCTCTACTTGCAATAAATCAGCGAGTTTGTTCAGTCCACCATGTATATTGCCTAGTCGCTTCATCATGAGTTTCATATCGTAAACTTGTGGGAAGTACTGGTTCAACAGCTCAAAGAACTCGCTTTCTCTTTCTGGAAGTTCTTTGCAAGTTAGTAGTTTCAGCAAGTACCCGAAATCGTAACCACTGTGAAATGTGATCCATCTCACTTCATCATTCAATACTACATCACTGACCATCAACAACTCCCCAAACTTTTTGACGTCGATACCGCGCACTTCGAGGGCAACAAAATCAATGCCGCTTTGTTTCAAAAGCTCTATTGAGTCGCGCGCGTATACATCTTCCCGGAGGCTGAACTCTTTGAAATTGAATTGCCAGATACAGTATTGACCATTTACGTGTGCAAGATGTCCGTCGCCGTCAGTGAATGTCAGCCCTAACTGTATAAGCTTAAGCATATCAACGTTGCAACGCAGCATGTGATAGTGAAAATCGGACTGATCTTTAAAAGTTCCAACTGGACGAGCAACCTGCGAGTTCATGTCAATCAAATATACGAACGCAGAGGTATGAACGTACCACACCAGGAAACTCCGTATCCATTGCGACGTATGGATATCTTGTAATCACTTCGCGGATGATCCCCATTTCCTCCTCCAAGTTATCGGCCCACACCTCTCTTGTGACCAAGTTGTTCGCGTTCATAGCCCCGCGAAATTGGAATCCGAACTACAGGTGGTTTCTAATTGCGAGCGTTTGCGTCGCGATTTGAACCGGCTACCGTCGCGCTAGGTGTTGTGCGTGAGTGTGCGTCTAGAAGTTCATACGCAACCCGTAGAAGTTTACATACTGGACATACGTATATGTAACCTGCTTACATACAGAGATGCCCATCATGCCCATCATGCTGGGATGGTTAAATGGTTTATGCTGCGCATGTTCCCAGTTTTTGACGTTCGAGGGCCCACGGCGGTCACGTTGAAACGACACTCATCCCCGTACGCCATTCGTGCAGCACCGACATCCTAGAGCGTCGCTTTGATGACGGCCTCTACTGGGGGCAAGTACGTTCAAGCCAGCGCGTACGGGAATCGGACACTTCATACAGTTTCCTCTTGTACGAGCGACGGAGGCTCGTTCCCAGAACTGCGCGCGCGCACATCGTCCACTGATCCAATCGGTTCGACGTCACAGAAACGTCATTTCGCTTTAGCGATTGGTAGCAACATACATGATGCTTCTTTGCAGTCGCAAATACCTAAAGTACGTCAAAGTCCTCCGAATTCTTTCTCACTGACACACAACCAGTTGAGAAGACAACTTTCAGGTGCGGTTGCGGCAGATATCAGGAGAACGGTGGATGCAATATCATCGCGTGATCCATCAAATGGCGAACTTGCTGGCTCCACCGCTCCGAAGTATTTTAAGTACTCGAAGTCTGGTGGTGAGCAAGCCGCTGCCCAGTCACGCGTCATAAAACTGCACGAAGTTGTTTCCGACCCCCTGGAACCAGCGCATATCAAGTTGAAAAAGGCACGCTGCTTGCACATTTTGCATTAAATGAATACTAATGATCTATCAGATGCCTCCAGCGCACAGTTCACCACCGAGTACGGTCTTACATAGTCCACCTCGTGCACTCACGGAAAGTGAAAGAGCACAGTGGAATATTCCACCGTCGATTTCCAACTGGAAGGTGCGATGGCAAAATTAGTTTGAAGTTAAACCATGACGCTTTTACATACAGAATTCCAAAGGTTATACGATTCCACTGGACAAGCGGCTTGCGGCCGATGGTCGCGGTTTACAAACAACACGAATCAACGACAGTTTTGCCAAACTCAGCGAGGTATGCACAGACGGCACTTTTTCAACTTTCTTCTAACCACGTACCCAAAGGCGCTATATGTAGCCGAGCAAAAGTCAAGAGATGCTGTAGACCTACGATCTAAGCTTCAAGCCGAGATCCGTGCCCAGACCGATCAAAAACACGAAAATTTGCTACGAAAAATTGCTTCTGACGTAAAACGAAAATCTAACACACAGAGCCCGACTGAATAAGCGTTCTTGTAACTAGCACTTTGAATAGTACTTAGTCTCAATCAGTAGAATCATATCTGTCTCGGAGTTCCTCGTACTTCGGCATATCTTCAGAAACAACAGAGGTGGTAGTTGAAACTGCAGAAGCTATCAATTCTACGTTTGACACACACACTGGTTGGTAACTGCTTTGTATCAGCATGCGTGACTCAGAAGCAAGCAAATACCGCTTTGCCGCAAGCATCCACGCCCGAACGCAAATTCCATAAATGTCTGCCCCTGAGCAAAGTGGATCGCAATGTTTTGCGATTTCATGAAGTTGTACATCGTTCGAAAGACACATTTGGCGGGTCGAAGCTTCTAAAAGCTTGATTCGCCTTTCAAGAGTGGTATCAATACCCATGTAAAGTAAACGATCGAATCTACCAGGACGCAAAAGAGAAGTGTCGAGTATATCTGGTCGATTTGAAGCCCCGATGATGAAAATACTTCTATTTGATCCTATAGCGTCAAACTCCAGAATCAGTTGACTCACCATCCTGGCAGTTGCCACATGCCCAGAACTTCGTTTTGATGCTATGGATTCGACTTCGTCGAAGAATAAGAGGCTTGGTTGATTTTCCTTTGCCTTGCGAAATATAGAACGAATAGCTCGTTCACTTTGGCCGACGTACATATTTAGTAGTTCAGGGCCTTTAACATTCAAGAAAGACATGCCACTCTCCTCTGCTAATATCTTCGCGACGAGGGTTTTGCCTGTACCCGGCGGCCCAAACAAGAGCACATTTTTTTTTGGTGCGGTAACGTGGTCAAAAAGGTGATGATACTTCATGGAAAAATGCAATAAATCCAGAAGTATTTGTTTAATGTGTATATGACCACCAATATCAGCCCAACAGTACTTGACTCTTGTGAGACTTGCTGAACTTAACAAGTCGTGTCCATCTTTAGAACACGTGTAGCATATTTGTAGCTGCAAACTTTTTGCCAGGGCACAATAAAACTTACGTCTCAGATCAATAGATAAACCAATTATGGCTCGTTTGCCGTGGTAAGAGTGTGCGGTCGAAACTACATTCATTTGCCGTGTAACAAAATGTTCCATATTCAAACTGAAGACAGGAATGTTGAGCTCTCCTTCCGACCCGGACACAAGCGCATAAACGACCCTTGTCCTTCTATACAAGTGTTCAAACTGTTTTTTAAGTACATCCGTCAAGCGAGCTCCTAATGGAGAGCATACATCTGCCAGATCGAATGATGCCATACTGCCACATGCACTTGACTGTTGTATGACTATATTTTTGAAACGCTCAACAGCTTTAATCGGGTCAGCTACGCCAAAGACGATGAATAAGAGTTGCGTTTGTCCAAATTCATAATTCTTTCGTGTTGACGCGTCCACAAGCAAGTATCTTTTCAAGGCGTTCCCACACAGCTCAAGCTCGTGATACGACACAGCAGCCGTTCTCAAGCCGTGGCACTGGCTCAACTTCGCAATCTCTCGTTGCCGAAGACTTATAGCTGAGAGTTTTCGGAATGGTAATCCATCCATGTCAGATTTATTTCTCGATAGTCCGTGCCGGCAGCAAACTTCAGCAGGACATGGTAAGCCAAGTGGTGCTTTTGTAATATGTACAACATACTTGGTATTTTTCACACTCACGAGGAAGTCAATATCCTCGGTAACTTTTTCGCAATGCATGCCCTCAACTCGTGAGATTCTGAAGCAAGGTATTGTAAATATATTTTTGTCTTCCATTTTGTAAGTCCAGATAGGTTGCCCGAACCGCACATAGCGCAGTGTTCGAACTTTCAAAGCTAGCAGGTGAAGTAGTGCGCTCATAGTCGAACGACGGTGCAGAGAGCCACTGTGAAACGAAACATGAATGACACGAGCTTCAGGTATTTGAACATTTATCATGCGGTGTATGTCGTAGGCTCTCCACAGCATTGTGTGGCGATTTGGCTTTAAATTCAACATATCAGTGACGAGACCATGCTGGCTAGTGCGTTCTAGAACACACTTGACTGTACTTGAGCCGTCCGACTGATTCAAGGAATATGCCACCAGGCGCTTCACGTAGCAAGAACTTACTCCAGTCACTCTTACGTATGTCCCATGCACAACTCCAAGGCCACAAAGTAAATCCACACGTATTTTAAAGTTTTCATCTATATGGAAAGTCGTAGTTTTTCCTCCCGAGTTTCGAAGCACGGCCGAAATTAGATCAAGTTTTTTCGAATTTGCCTTACCGTAGTTTCCGAATGGAAATGTAGCCTCGGTTATCTTCGGGTGCGAGTATCGGTGACGACTCTGACCTGAAGAACCCATGTCGCGGCTATTCAGTCTTCGTTAGAAAGGCATAACGGTTTGCCCCCCGTAACGCGGACCGCAACGCGGACCGTTCCCGCTTCGAATCGACGCTTGGTCGCCTGATATATGGAAATGATGAATCGTGTCGAAGCAGACGTGTGCTACCGTCGGATAGCTTTCAGCTTGAACTTGCTTGCGTTCGGCGAACGATCCCACTCTCGTTTAGCCAGCTCGCAAAGACGCGCTCCTCAAGAGAGCGTAATTTTTGACGTCAGAAATATTTTGGGCATCGTAATTACGCGTAATTTATGCCTAAATTACACTTGACGTCAGTGGCGTAATTTTGAGCTCATCTCTACGGGGATGCCGCCCGCCGCGTTCTCGTTGGTGTCTACGACTCGTCTCACACTGCCGGTCGTCGAAAACCGGGAGGTGCACTTGCGCTGCTCTGAAGATGTCGAAAGGAAACGAACTGAGAGTATCAGGTTTGTCTCAAGACATCACCGAGGAGGCCATTCGATTCGTCTTCAGTACTTTCGGTAAAGTTGTTCAAGTCGTGTTGACTGAGCAAAGTAGGAACACTACAGCACGGCGTATTGCTTACATATCGTTTTCTAAAAGGTAATTCTAATTGATATGATTCAGATCACTGCCTTACTCTTGAATAGCGAGGACGCGCAAGAAGCTATGCAGAATATGGATCAGTCTATACTTTTTGGAGTCCCAGTTCAAGTGACGTTGCGCTCGTGAGCCACCTGACCAATTTTGAAAGTGTAGTCACCTGAGCGAGTGACGTATCTTACCCATGGAAGGGCTGAGTATCCACTTTTTTCTGATACTTTCAAGTAACGAACCTGTATTCCACTTGGTGTGAAATATGGGATCTCAAACTGTACCTTAACATAACTGCGAGAAAAGCTGGGAGCTTGTGCCTTCACAGAAGGAACTGAAACTAGCACTGTCAAGTCGAAGTCTCTCCCACCAGGAATCGTCTTAACATGCCACTTGATAGACTCTAACTCAGGGACATATAGTACTTCGCCAACTTTGCACTGTATTTCGGGCTTCGTCGCGTCTGATTCAACAGGAATGATAATTGTCACATCCTGAGCTGAGAAGCGTTCCCTGAAACGCGTAGATACTCTCACGGTGTATTTTATTTTTGTTTCTCCCAGAGCTATTCGCTTGGCAACAACCCAAACCAGAGGTTGGACGCTTGACGACAAACGATATGAAAGCAACTCAAAGCGGCCATCTGGGGGCACAAATACTATACTTTTATCTGAGGAAAACTCTCCCAACTTGACGCAACGGTGGAACTTGATATCTTCCATACCTATCGGTCGGTCACCGCTTGTGAAAGAACGGTCATGATGCGGATAAAGTTTTTCATTCAAACCGAGTTTGCACTCGGGCATACCACTGAGTTGTACCTTCATCTGCACCGCGCCTTGCAACGAAGACTGTGTTATTTCTCCGAAGCTGTTCACACACAACGAGCAACTTTCCAGCACGTCAAGGAATATTTCATTCTTCGTGTAAGAAATACCCGCTGGACGCCAAGAAATAGCATTTGTGATCGCCAACGGAGCTCGCACTTCCTCTAAGCGATGCGCATCAAGTGTGATGAATTGTTCAAGGACCTTGCCCTCGGTGAACTGCGGATAGCCATCGTCCATGACTTCATCCAATAATTCGTAAATGAGAACAAAGTTGTCCCTAATAGATTCCTCTTCGAGTTTACCAAAATAATATTTCAGAAGTTCAATAAAGCTATGAATGAAGTTGAAGATCAGCGCTGGGTTCGAACCTTTACGACCGACACACATAAAAATCAGATCGTTGTGCTTCACGTGGAAAAAGTCGTTCTCTCCAGAGTTGTCTGAAAAAATGGGCGGCAGTCCTGATTCATAGCTTGCTTCGATGAATGCGAGTGAAAATTGCTCCAAGTAGTTTGAGGGTGCTTCGCCACGCCAGTCTCTCCGTAACAAAGGCTTACAAGAAGAAGTCAGAATTTCCAGAACGCAGCACGTTGTTGGTTTACTGCTCATGACTTTCGAGCCCGTTGCGGATATTAGTCGGACTGTTATCCTACTTGAGCTCGACTTCTTGAATCTTCACGTCAGGAAGACGTCGTGGCAACAAATCGTATAGTCTAGCCGCGTCAGACATTCGAAGCACGTCGCAACCGGCGCAAGGCGTTCGCGTTGACGATCGAGTCGCCTACGTCCTTCGACGCGGGTGGGCCGGGCCGTCCATGAGAAACCTTGGGTTTATAAAGTCGCGATGGATGTTGCGTACTTTCTGATGCTTATTCATACGCGCTAAGTCTATATGTATGTATAGGCTTCGTAGGACAGACATATGCATTAGCATCACTATAATACGGGATTGGGTTCATATCATGTGTCGTTATCTCTCAGTCCATACTTCCGCACTTTACTGCACTTCACTGCACTTACTGAAGCGCGCCACGAGTCTGAGCTGCACGGCGCGTGCTCCACTACCTGACGTCGACACCCCGATCTCCATTCTCTTTCGCTTGTGATCGAATCGCAAGGTACTCGTCGACGGCTTATCGTCGCGGTATACTCTAGCTCGACGTATGGCGAGATACTACTGTGGTACGCGACTATTTGCTTTCCTTTCCAACCTGAAATGTACTCAAGATTACTGTGACGCCTTCTTAACACACGACTCGGCTACGGTACGAAAGCAACACAATTCTGGATTCAAACACAAAGCCAATGTCCGCAATTTCTACACTCAATTCGCGCTGAATAGCATCGTGAAAGCTGTGCCTCTCGAACGAGTGCCTCGATAGAGTTGCCGCAGAGATGCCTCACCGGCGAACAATTCTGTCGCCTCTTCCGATGACCCACACGCATCTGCGCAGTAAGCGATGTAGAACGACCTTCCTCGCCACAAAGCTTGCAAATACGCCACTGGGTGAACAAATCCTGGAGCGCTAGCCTTTCTTCTTGGAAGTCCGACTCGTGGCCTCGTGTAGCGTGAATACCCGAATACTTTTTATTTTTTGTTAGGCAAAAAGTCATTATAATATATCATGGACATCACGGGAATCCATAAATGTACACTATATATCTATATAAATCCGCGAAATATAGCATAATTCCGCATAATATATGAAAATCTATAGTCAGAGGACTAAACCCAACTATGTAGTGCGTTGTCCCGATCGCACCGTCACAACGTACCGCGCCTTCGTCTGTGACACTTCGTGTACCGCCTATCGATGAGTCGCCGCTGCTGGCATGCCTTTTCGAGCGCACTGCGTTTGTGTCACCCTCTCACAGTCTCCCCGTCTTACATCGCGAAATTACGTACTGCGTCTGTAGCTTCGGTGCGCCAGTTGAGTACTACAACTACGAACTCTTTTCTGGCGACCTATGTGCGTCATGAAGACGAACGTAGACAATTGGGCATACCGGCCAAACCACTGAGCGCATCCCAAGTTCTTGAGGTGACAAATCTTCTCGAAAATGATAGCCTGTGTGCTGCAGACGGAGAGCGCTTGCTAGATCTCCTCAAATTTAGAGTCCCGCCTGGTGTCGATGAGGCTGCGTACGTGAAGGCGGCGTGGCTGGCATCCATCGTGAGTGGATCGACTAGCAATCGTTTCGTCGATCCAAAGCTCGCTTTAAAGCTTCTTGGGACTATGCAGGGGGGTTACAACATCTCCCCTATGATGGCCGCTTTGGACAGCCCAGAGCTGGCGTCGTTTGCCGCGAAAGAATTATCGCATACCATTCTAGTTTTCGATGCATTTTACGATGTTGAAGCCAAAGCGAAATCAGGCAATGCGTTTGCAATTCAAGTACTCGAAAGTTGGGCTGCCGCTGAATGGTTTACTTCAAGAGATTCCCTGCAAAAGAAATTGACCATGACTGTATTTAGAGTGACAGGAGAGACCAACACTGACGATTTGTCACCAGCGCAAGACGCCTGGAGTAGGCCAGATATTCCATTACATGCGCTCGCGATGCTTAAAAATCAAAGAGACGGGATAACAAATGCGATGGATCAGTTGCGTGAGCTCAAAATGAAAGGGTTCCCACTTGTGTATGTTGGCGATGTTGTTGGCACTGGTTCTTCAAGAAAGTCAGCGACAAACTCTCTACTGTGGCATATGGGTGAAGACATCCCGTACGTTCCGAATAAAAGGACCGGTGGTGTCACGATTGGTGGTAAAATTGCGCCGATTTTCTTCAATACTATGGAGGATAGTGGCTCACTCCCTCTTGAGATGAGTGTCGATCGTTTGAAAATGGGTGATGTCATCGACATATACCCTTATGAAGGACTCGTCAAAAGACACGATTCGAATGAAGAACTTTCCAACTTTTCGCTCAGAAGTCCTGTGCTATTGGATGAGTTACGCGCTGGTGGTAGAATCCCGCTCATCATAGGTCGTGGTCTTACAGAGAGGGCACGGGCTCATTTGAAGTTACCTCCGTCCGACCTCTTCCGAAAATCCAATTCGCAGGATAAAAAGATCACCAAATTTACATATGCTCAAAAGATTGTCGCAAAAGCTTGCGGTATGGAAGGTGGTGTGTCACCCGGTACATATTGTGAACCGAAAGTTACCACAGTGGGAAGCCAAGATACTACAGGTCCAATGACGCGTGATGAGCTGAAAGACTTAGCTTGTCTCGGTTTTAGCGCTGATTTTGTACTTCAATCATTTTGTCATACCGCAGCATATCCAAAGCCGGTGGACATCACTACTCATCACACACTACCAGACTTCATTAGAACTCGAGGTGGTGTATCACTGAAGCCCGGCGACGGCGTTATACACAGTTGGCTGAATCGAATGTTATTACCAGATACGGTTGGTACTGGCGGCGATTCACATACACGTTTTCCCATAGGAATTTCCTTTCCTGCTGGCTCAGGTCTTGTTGCATTTGGGGCCGCTACAGGAGTTATACCACTAGACATGCCAGAGTCTGTCCTCGTTAGGTTTACCGGATCTATTCAGCCTGGTATCACACTAAGAGATCTGGTGCACGCTATTCCATACTTTGCCATCAAAGAGGGGCTACTCACCGTCTCCAAGGAAAACAAAGTTAACGTCTTCAGCGGCCGTATACTAGAAATTGAAGGTCTTGAACATCTCAAGTGTGAACAAGCCTTTGAACTATCCGATGCGAGTGCTGAACGAAGTGCTGCAGGTTGCACCATCAAGCTCAACAAGGAACCTATCCAAGAATATCTGAAGAGCAACGTCGTTCTTCTTAGATGGATGATTTCACAAGGTTACGGCGATCAACGCGCACTCGAGCGTCGTATAGAAGCCATGACTTCATGGCTTGCAGCTCCAATCCTTCTTGAGGCTGACAGTGGCGCCGAATACGCGGAGCAGATAACGATCGATTTGGCTACCATCACTGAACCCATATTATGTGCCCCAAATGACCCGGATGATGCAAGGCTGTTGTCTACTGTCGCAGGGGATAAAGTTGATGAAGTTTTCATAGGTTCTTGCATGACAAATATTGGGCATTTTCGCGCAGCAGGAAAAATACTGGAATCCTTCAGTGGTACGCTACCAACACGTCTTTGGATCGCACCACCTACAAAAATGGACGAATCTAGTCTAAAAGACGAAGGCTATTACGGTACATTTGGTTCCGTGGGCGCACGGACGGAGATGCCCGGTTGTTCACTGTGCATGGGCAATCAAGCTCGAGTCGCCGAGCGTAGCACGGTCGTTTCAACGAGTACTCGCAATTTCCCGAACCGTCTTGGCAAGGGAGCTAATGTTTACCTTGCATCCGCAGAACTTGCAGCAGTATGCGCAATCATTGGACGAATCCCATCGAAAAGTGAATATCTCAAGTATACCTCGAGTCTCGCCACCGATGCTTCTGATACGTATCGGTATCTAAATTTCGACCAGATACCAGAGTATAACACAGTTGAACGACCATAAACGTGCGTTTACATACTCTGATATCCTGCGTGACGCGATGATGTCGTATTTTTAATTCCACTGAGCGAAAAAGTGTATCATATGGAGTATACCAAGAAATAGTACTACCTGAATATGTTGTTAGCTACAGATCTTCCTTGCCGAGACAGTCAGCGAACCTGAACGAGTAGAAAATAACATCCGTATATTCTCCAAAGGAATGAGACCGAACTGCGACCGCATTTAAATTTTGTAAAGGTATTTGACAAACTGCCGTACCTGCACAGCATCAGTATCCAAAGCACAGATGCGGTAACTGTTGCCACTCTTCTGAGTCCAAGCTTATTGCTCGTAGCATGATCAACCAGTTTAGTCTGCAAGGTGCAAAATGTGCCGGACAGTCCCAAGATCATCCTGTGTAATAAATAAGTCAATGCTGCATCGTAATAGGCTCACCGTACTTTTTCTTTTGTGTTGAGTTGCCCGCCAGCGCGAAAAGAGACTTTTCACCGTTGCCGATCAAAAGAATGCATGTCGCAGCGAAGATAAATGTATAACTCTCAAGTTTAGTTCTGACATACTCAACTCTTTGTGTGTGCATGTGTGAGCGGAGCGAGTGTACTCTCGGGAACCGTGAAACTCCGCGACTCATGGTGTGCTGCAACTGGAAAAAGTTTAAGCTCGAAATATCGCGGTCAATATTTGATACGATATTCTAATAGATGATTCCATCCGCAAATTACGAACCTTTTATACGAGCCCGCGCGTGGTTTTCCGACGACTCCGGCGGCTGCACCCCGACGCTTTGATTTCTTTGCGCGCGTCCTCCGAGGTGACTAAGCATCCACGAAAATAGTTGGAGAGTCGATTTAGCGGACGCTAAATCTCTCAAGCATCGTTATGCTCGGCTACCGCGTGACGAACGTAGTTGGTTCGACTCGTCCCGGGGCCGCCGTCATCCTGGATGGTGTACTTTATACGTGCTGTGGAAGCCATATCAAGAAGATTGAGGTCGGCTCAGATAGAGCAGTTATTTTCTCGAGTGAGCTAGAAGAAAATGTCCGCCAACTAGCGATTTCAAAGTGTAAAACTCTGCTTCTTGTGGTTGGCAAAACGGCTGGGATTATGTTTGACACCCGTAAGCAAGTCATCTGCCAGCGATTCCGATACAAAAGTGAAATACATGCTGTATCGTTCAGTCACTCGACAAGATATGTCGCAATCGCTATTGATAGAACTGTTGAGGTGTGGAATTTGCAACAAACGGGCGCTGCAGACCGGCTGAGTTTGGCGTTGCGAAGCCGAGACATGGGTTGTTCGACATCACTCCTGAGCTTATCATGGGGTTCAGATGACGCTTACCTAGCTATTGCATCCAGCGATAGAGCATGCAAGATCATAGGCCTCTTTGAACAACCTACGTTCTTTGATTTTGTGGCGCGAGCCAAGTTACTCGCGGTGCATATTTGTAACGAACCAGCCAAAATGCTTTCAGTTTTGACAAATGGTGAAGTGATCAAATTTAATTTTGCGTCAGACGGTTCAAATACCGTAGTGCGAACTATTCCACTCACTTCGACCATGTTATGTGCTGCTTTCGACGCAAGTGCAAGCATGATATGTATTGGAGCCTCAGACGGGTTTACAATACATGACATGGTCACAGGTGTGATACTTGCAACGGTCAACATGGACTTTCCGGTTTGCGATTCGGTGAAGTGTAAATTTGACCCTGTGAGTAAATTTGTATTACTAAGTTGTGATGAATCTGGTGAGCTTTGTTTGTGGGATTGGCAAAGTGATAGTTTGATATACAAGTCAAATAATGAACTCTCAAAAATCGGAGCAGCGGCCCTCAGTGAGGATGGAACATTATTGGTCACTGGTTCTGAAGCTGCACTTGTCAAAGTTTGGCGGCTACCTCTCGGAACGTGCTCCATGACATTTACACAGCACACAGGACCGATAACGGATGTGGTATTTTTTTGTCATAGCGATGCGTTTGTGTCGTCCAGCTTGGATGGAACAGCGAGAGCAGTTGACCTCATCAGGTGCAAAAACTTTCGAACCTTCATTTGTCCAGATGGGCAAGGAATAACACATTTATCGATTGACCAGAGTGATAACATCATATGCGGCGCTGCTGAGAAAAGTCACAACATTTTGGTTTGGTCGATGTCATCAGGACAGCTTCTTGATATTTTGGTCGGCCACGAAGCGCCAGTGACCTCTTTGCAGATCTGCCCGCAGAATATGTACATAATTTCGTGTTCATGGGATAAGACTACCCGTGTGTGGGATCTAAATGGGAGTAAGCGCGAGCTAGATTCGTTCTCTCATTCAGCCGAGATCACTACGGCTATATTGTCTCACAACGGTAAAATGCTTGCTTCCTTGTCACGAAATAACCGAATACACATGTGGCATGTACTAGAAGGAACGATTCATGGTTCCATAGATATACCTAACTCTTCGACTTCGCATAATTCACACTCTTCTCGGCTTTCCTTTATTCAGAGCGATACCATGCTCGCTTATCTGGATTCTTCATGCGCGTTACGAGTATATGACGTGCAAAGTTGTTCTTTGATTAAACGGCTAAGACTGCATGTTGATGATTCTTCTGTGAATCATACTGGTACACTGAGTTCTACAAACAACGGACTAATTCTGGGAGTGACTCTTTCAAATCAAGTTCATATTTTGGATAATTGTATTATGAACGCAAGACCGACCATGATAGGAGAGGAAGTAGATGAACAGAGTATACACCTAGCAGTGAAGCAAGGACTTTATTCGTATGCTCTCAAGTTGGCGGCTCGTCTCGCAAACCCAGCGCTATTTACAGCAGTACTACACACGCTGCCAGCAAGTCATGTGAACAAAATCGCTCGTGACTTGTCACCTGATGCGTCTGACGACTTTTTCTCTGGGTTAAACCATGGGCTATCGTCGAGTCCCCACATAGAATCTGTTCTCTTTTTGCTTCGCGAAATTTGCCGACAACAGTCTGCTGCATTTTTCCAAGGTTGTTCAAAATTGAAAACGGTGGCATTGCAGCTAGGTGTAGCGCAGTCTTCTATCACCTTTTTAGCCGAAAAGAATCATGCAGTGATCGAATTCATATGTACAACGCAAAACTGTTGATGTGGGACGCAGTTGTTTTCATGTGAAAATATGTACTATGGTGCTGACGCATGCAAAAATTCCTCAACCGTGAACTTTGGGACCACAACATCTCGATGTAGCGCATCGTTTATCAGAGATGCCCATAGTGGATTACTACTTGTATTTGCACTGCACAAGACCCACAGAAATGTTTTTGCCCGTGTCAGAGCAACATTCAATCTGCGTGCATCGTTCATGAATCCTACGCCTGTCGACGCGTTGCGAACACACGATAGTATGACCGCATCACTCTCTCTGCCTTGGAATCCATCTATAGTGCTAATATGCACTTGGACTTTTTGCAGTGTTCCTAATTGGCGTGTTAACTGTCTGAGTCTCTCGCACTGATACGAATAAGGTGAAATGACTGTTAATGTCAACTTCGGCCCAGCCTGCGCGATAGATGACTCTACAGCTAATATGAGTCGAACACATAACATTGCCTCATACTCGTTTCTCACAGAGCCATGATAGTCCCGCTGCTCGACACCACCACTCGTGTCAAACACCAAATATGGGCCGAACGGAACAATGTGCGAAAAGCACATCGTTTCATGTTGTAATATACTCGTTGTACGAGTGCAAACACTCGCGTCTACTAACTTGCCTGCATAAAAGAAGGTTGATGGAAACTGCCGTATACTCGGATGCATACGATACTGGATTGAAAGCAGAATCGGACTGATGCCATTGTCTACCAGTCTCTCAAAAAAGGACTTATCGTAGTGTGATTGCACAGCCGCCTTGGAAAGTACAGTCGACGGCAGTTGCTGAGGATCACCAACCAGAACACAGTGTTTAACCCCATGAAATAACGGCACAAGAAGAGATAACTCAGTAGCTTGAGCGGCCTCGTCAACAACAAGTGTATGAAACCCATGTGAAACATTCGTAAGGCATCGTTTGCCACTGGAAGCGAGTGTGGTGAAAACTATCTCAGCCTCATCTACGAAGGATGTCTCCAAAGCGCTTCGTAGCACGTCGATATTACACTCATTTCTCAATGCTTGATCATAATACGGACGCAAATGTTCGAGACGCGAAAGATCTGCTACTGCTCGGTCTCTATTTTCGTACATAGAAAGTATTTCCCTCGTGATCATTTCAAGCTCGGCCTGATTGAAGCGAGTGCTCTCTGCGGGCTTGAGAAAGTTGAGTCGTGTTTGTAAGTTTTCCTCTAGCGCTCGGACAGTATGGCACTGCCTGGAAAGCCAGAGCAACCAATCTTCCTTACTCATACCTAATAACGTTCTTGCTTTACTTTCAGCGCTGAATTCGAACAGTTGTCTGTCCTCACTATCTACATTTTTTGTTCCAACGTGAATTATTGACGGATGGTATTTCGCTCCATCACGCTGAATGAAACCTGCATGTGATACGCGCCGTAGGATGTTCATAACCGCGCCATTGCTAGGCGCACAAACCAATATATGTGGTCTTTGTTGCGTTGTGTCAGTGTCCCCGGCAATAGCGTGTATGATCGAGCGATAGTAATCATCAAATTTTACCAGATGGAGTGCATTTAGGAGTCCCCACTGTAAAGAAATATGAGAATATCAGCACTTCAAACGAACGAAACGAAATGACGCACTATTGTATGTGTCTTTCCAGTGCCAGGAGGACCCTGTATGAGAGTGAAAGGAAAGTTTGTTGATTGCGATACATCGCGTAGCATAGCTTGTCTGATTGCTTGAGTTTGGTCTCGATTGAAGCACTCGTCCAATCCGCCAATTTGAGGCACACACGGCAGCTTGTCGGAATAAACATGATTATTCTTATGCTTCCCTGGATTCAAAATGGACTGTAACATGCGCTATATTAGGCTTTAGAACAAATATCAAAGTAGTCTACGAACAAGAATAACGTACAGTGTCCAAGTTTTCTAGGGACCAAAGTGCACCAAACTCCTGCAAAAACGTAGACAACTTTGTGCTGGGTAATAACCAGTATGTGCCCAAAACGTTATGGTCGTTTATATCGTGCTTCAACGACGTCCCTCCTCGTGGAACCAGAAAGCTGGTGTCTTTTGAGACCAACTTTACAGTTACAGTTTGCTTTGTCGCGGAAAGAGAAGTGTGCAGTACTGTGCCAAGTGCATGGGGGCCCGCGGGAGGACCTCGTGGCGCGTATCTCGTAGCTTCTGGGGCTATCAAGATGACCACATTCGGCCTCAATATTCTATCGAGTTCGTCTACGTTTCCTTTGGAGATGGTGCAAGTCACCTCAGCACCGAGAGATATTTTGGTGACAGTTACATTCATACGACACCCAGAAGCTGAAATCGAAAATAAGAGTCACAATCGATGAGAATATACTTTCATCATTACCCGCGGATTGTTCAAATCCTGATTTCACACTCTCTCTTGCTTCTTCAACAAGAAGGGCCGCAAAATCTTCTCGATACTCGTGTATATTACGGAAAACTGGCGACAACTGGGGCAACTTCACTGGAATATCGACCCATAATTTTCCATCAAGGAGGAGCAGCCGCTCGAGAGAAGAGCTCGTCATGGCTCGCAAAGTTCCACGGGTGTGCGGACCGTGGACTACAGAACGGAGTACGGCGAACGAATGACTGTTCAACGAACTTGTTTCGCCACTCTCGATGTGCGGTGTCACATTCGTACGAACATATCATATGATACTGAATGTAAGACGCTGTATATGAATGTATTGTTATGTATGAAAACACGTCGAAACTAGGAGCATGTATTTCACCGTGAACGTCACCGTTGCGCGTCCACATTCGTGTTGACTCGCACGTATGTCTCGTGATACGGCGGCGTTGCTGCACTTTGCGACAAACAACAATGGATCATGTACGACTCACACAGGTAGAATATCACGTAGATTGTCACGAGCCAGCTAAAGACGCGTTCACAAGGCACTGTTCCAAGATTTAGTAGAAAGTTATCGCGTTGACTTTCAGATGAGCGAAGAGGAAGCTTTCCGGGAAGCGAAGGAAGAACTTCGGATAAGAGGACTAGAATACCGTGACATACTGCGTGAAAGCTCAGAGGATAGATCAAAACGTGCGTTCATGTTCGAGGAACTTATGAGAGCCGCTGAGGAGACAGATGCAACAAAAATTGAGTTGTGTGTATCAAAACTTTGTGCAGTTTCTTCCGACTTTAATTTCTTTACCGGCGAAAAAAGTTTCATTCAAACTACATCGAGCCTGACAACGGCGGCACTTTTAGTTTTGGACAAAGAAGAGACTTGTCACTTTGTTTTCAAAATTCTGTTAGGTGAGAGTTTTGAGCACGACAAGTAATGTGGTATTGGTTTATATTCTACGTAGAGACTCTCCAAAGAAGTAACGTCATGGTTGACATTTGGGATGACGTTTCGAAGCGTTTGCTTAGTAATATGGGAGCAGATGTACTTGAGAATGGCGTTATGTGTGATGACTTTTTGCGCGTACTTATGGCAGGGTCAAAGTGTTGCTACAGAACAAAGCAGGAACTATTAGAAGTGAGTATTTATGATTTCCCCTCCGTCTCGTCATTCACTATTGCCACAGTACAACACTTTAACGATGCTTATGCACGTTCTGGCGACTGATTGGCGAACTTCGCACATCACGATATGTAAGCTGACACGCACACTCTTGGCACGAGGTCAAGGCGATGCGCCTGTGCCTTTAGCACGCATTCACGAGCTGTGCGATGCTGAGCTTGCGAATATGCTTGTGAAGAGTACGTTGCTTCATTACTATAAAAAAGTTTTGACCTTTACTCTTAAAAGTTCTGAAGGATGACTGTGAGAAGCCACTAGAGTATCGCAGTGAAAGTATTCTGTACTTGGTAAGATGGTGACCTGTGTGATGACCCTATGAAATACTATTGCAACAGATTGAATCTCTGCTTATCAGTGAGATAATTTGCACAATTTTCATGGAAGCAGACGCTTTCGACTGCTTCTTGGTTCGTGCTTTAACCTAAATCCTGCTCAGTTTTTGAATCACACAACAGAGAATCTTGGCACAACCATTCAGCGAAGCACAGACTAAATTCACTCTCGGGTGCCTACGGAGAATTTTGATCCTTGAAAGTACAAGGATACGCTTTGTCGAAAGCGGCGGTGTTCAATTGGTGAACAGAATTTTATTGATTACAGGTTTGAAAGTTGTTTTGAATGTTTTCACTTTTCTTATCACCCATTTCGAAGGCAAGCATCACGGTATTGTTGAACGTGCACTGGGGGTGCTAGTCGCGGCATCGCTTCGGAATGTTCATTTAACAGAAGTCATGGTCCACGAGCAGCACTTTGATACGTTGATGGACTTGATGCGAAAACATAAAGACGAAGGAGGTATTCAACGGCAATGCTGCATGCTGATACGAAATTGCACTGCAAGCGGTGCTCAAATTGTGAAGGTGCGTCGCACATGTCGAGAGATTTAGTTATCGTTCTTAGATGGCAAAACAGTCCATGCTTATTGAACAAGGAGTTGAAGATTTACTTCGACTGGCGAAAAAAGAGCACCTACTGCTATGTTCAGATGTTGGTAGTGCAGCTTTGCGTGATCTCGGTTGCACGAACTACAATGAAGACTGGAATCCGCGTACTCTGGTTCTCGGTATCGGCGGAGGAGTCATAGATACAACAGAACTTTAGCATTGTTCATGTACATCTGTGAAAAGCCCACGAACGAAATACGTACACAGCCATGTTGTCCGGAATAGTAGTATAACGTATATCACAACTTGTAGTGCACCAACCAATAATCGCTCAGCAAGGATGTAGTTTGATTCAGCATAGTTCGATTCAGCATACATATATTTGTACCAGTCGCGTGTAGGCTGCAGTTTTAGGCGTGATGATTGGCGTCATCCGGTTCGACGCACACTTACATGTTGAACTGATATCAGCAGGCTCATTGGCGAGTCGACTGCGTGTTAGCAGTTTCAGATATAGCGAAAGTTTTGACTGTACACATTCGTTGAAGAAGGTCTTGGAGGAAAGACTAGAAACGGTCATTGTTGTCTCGACCGTGGCGAGTGAATGTCAATCCGAATTCCGTGCTTTAATTGATACCATGACAAGATTCTGCATAATGTTAGGCTGTAAGGTTTTTCGATTAGTCCTCGAAAAGTATTCTGGACGTCAAAATATCAATATGCCTGCACCTAATAACATCCTGGTGCTTAATTGGTTCGATAGCAACCTCGCCCATGTGTTGGAGAGGGCATTACGATCTAAACGAACGGCTGATATACTCGAATTTTTAGTGACATCGACTGTACAAAAAACACGAGTGTTGCCGGACGCCACGTTCAAAGGCGATCTGGCGCCTGTTGCGTCATACTCACTGTTCGGCGTCACCTTGATGAGTTGTGCGATGAAAACACAGTGCATGTGCCATATGCAAAAGAATGGCGGCAACTTAGCGAATGCTTACTTTGATACGTCAGATGCATTCAAGGTACGAATGCTTGAAAATTACGCAAACGCGGAGACATGCGTCTCACTACTGTCGAACCTCATTCTAGAATGGAAACACATCCGAACGGGTGGCCCATATTATTTTCAGTCGATGATCATAGCGACTCTGAACACTTTTTACGCGATTGACGTGTGTAACGGTCTGCTCCACCAAATGCATGATCCTATTGCTACAGAAATGAAAACTAGATTGTTCTCACCTCCTGCCTTGGTCAGGATAAAACAAGAACTTAACTCTCACATTCGTGCGGGTGTACACGATGTCAAGTTTGGAGCTTTGAGTGATATTTTCTTGTGGAAGTCAGGGATCGATAGGACGTTTGATTTGTATCGTGTGTCTTTGTGTCAGATCGCAGAAGATATTTTCACGTTCATCATCAATCAGCAGCGACTATTCGGATTTCAGAGTAGAGTACTGAAGTATAGAAAACATTGTGGATTTGACTGGTATGTGCAGCATTCCGAGCTCTACAAATTAGACGACTATCGCGGTACTCGTGTCACTGCTTTCGTTAACTGCCCTTCGAAATTGAAAACAAAAAGTGGTGGTTACACCAGGCTTTCTTGTTGTCATTTAGACTGCTTGAATGCGCGTTTTGAGGCGAAGTTGGCTGATTTGGAACGGAGGATAACATTGATGTATCAGAATTTAGAGGCAACTTTACAGAGTGCAAAATCATGCATCGGCATCACAATGCATAGTATGAAATATGTCGTCTGTTTCTTTGAGCGCAGCACTGATTTTTGTCGCAATACGAGACCGTTTATGAATGAAAATGGAGTATTTCTTGTTGATGCTCCGGGTGTACAGTTCGGAGAGTCATGTGCTTCACGCTCGCTTTTACTTACACATGCGACGCCATTTGTGCTCGTAACGGGTCCAAGTATGAGTGGAAAGAGTACGTTTATACAACGAGTTGCTGAACTTACCACGCTCGCTTTATCGACGCGGTTTATCAATGCTCGACATATGTATTGTCCATTATTTGACGTGGTGTTTCATCATGGCGAAGAACAAATTGGTTTGTTCAGCTCTCACTTCTTCTCGGATTTGAAGCTCTTGCAGAGCATAATATCGACCTGTTCTTCCAGCGCACTAGTTCTTCTCGATGAGCCATGTAAGTCAACCAGTGTTAGAGAGGCAGAGTGCATCATGTGGGTGTTCCTAGAATTTTTGCTACAACGGAATGTAAAACTCGTTCTCGTTAGTCATTTACGAACGGTTGTGGACTTCGGGGTAGTATACAGTGCATCACGTACTCTCACCTTGGGATTCGCAGAAGAGTATGGGCATTTCAACTTCAACTACATGTTGATTGACTACGAACGTCGTCACGATGAGAACTACGGTATTCGACAGGCTCGCTTGAGTAAGCTTCCTTTGGAAGTGTTAACGAGATCGGCGTCTATTGCTTTGATACTACGTAGTTCGTTCGCGTCGCTCTGGGGAATCGATCGTACACTCAAGGCATATGCTTTCACCGCAAACGTTCAGGAAATAATATCCTCGCTCAATTTAATGGCAGAATATGTTACTGCTGATGATGTTAGAAGGAAGACGGAATTGCTTCGATTGTTTCGATTGTTTTCATGAATCAGCACAGATCAAATTAGTGTCTCACTGCGGGTTCTTGAAAAGTATCGGGTTCTCAGATGTGCTTTCGGTTGCGTTTACCAAGTGACGTAGAATAGCTAGCGGGATCATGATGATCGTCGACTGATGAAATAATCTGCACCCACATTTGCGTGGGAACGTAAGTAGAGAAGCAGTCTATAACATCGCTGGCGAGAAGAGCGATGCCTTTTTCCTCTTTACGACTGATTCTACAAATTGCGACGAAATCACGTAAGATCTCAGGATAGTGCTTTAACACATCTTTCATTTCGTTTGCGAGCGCAGCCATCCATTTCAATGCAAACTCTTGTAGCTCACGGCACATGGACATTCTCAACAAATGCATCTTGTTTGTAACAAAATTACCGTACAGAGGCAAATGAAAAATCTCGGTCGAACACTCATTCCCCTGCCAAAAGTCGGATCTTTCCTGCTGAATTAAGTGCGCGGAGATGGCAGTCAAAGTTCTCTGAATTGATGACATAGTTTTCTCAGATGTTTTTGTGAGACTACTTGATGTGTGTAGTTGCCACAACACATTCACGATGCCTATCAAAGTATCGTGGATGCACTCACTTGGAAAACTATTGATGATGTATTGAGCCTCAGTTCTATTTTTCGTGTCTTTGTGAATCACACACAGGTTGAGTAATCGACATATCGTTGTTTTTATCCAGACGTGTGGATGATTGAGCAACGTGATAAATACCCGAGAAAGATTGAATGCTTGCACGGAATCAAGTGTGCCATCTATACCCTGCTCACACCCCTGTTCAAATATTAAGAGCGCGTTGTACAATAGCGGCCAATCACCCTCTACTGCGCTACCATCGCATTCTGAAAGACTGACGATTTTCTTGGTGATTTCGCTTCGTAACTCGATATAAATTTGGGCTGCGAGATCTATCTCCGGCAACGATATTCTGAGTATCTGTAAAGCTGCTCCGACAATCGCTCCATTTTCGCCAGTAATTGCTGTGGCTATTATTGTGAAGAGCTTATTGAGGCGAGTGTCTGAAACGCGCTGAAGTAATACCAGCGTGCTGTGCGCGCACAAAGTTCTACATGCTTGGTCGGCATCTGATGCTAATTTTGCCAAGAAAAAAAACAGAAGCAATTCTGAGTGTATATTGAGTATGTTTTCTGGAATCTTTGCCACGAGTGTCGATATCGTTGCTAGAACGGACAAACGACCCTGGGCATACTCATAGTCTGCATTCGCAAGCAGACTGTTAAGAATTCCATGTAATTTACGTTCTCCGATGGGATACACCGAAATAAACTGAACAACCAATTTTGAGCACGACGCTCTGAGCTGGACATTGTTGCCCACAGCATTGAGTGATATTACTTTCTCAAGGAGCTCATACATATGGGGTACTAAAATCCTTTTCCCTATGACTGCTTTGAGTATACTGAAATTAGCCTTCGAAAGTTGGTAGCGCTGCGTGTCTTCAAGTGTAAGAGTCACGACGAGGTTGCAAAGATCTGAAGACAACGTCAAAGAATGATCGCTCTTCAATACTGCTGTCAACAATGCATACACTGCATTTCGCAACATTAAGGTTGGCGACTGTTTCAAAAGCTGAAACATTAGCTTCGATATAAAGACCAGATGCTGCTGAAACGTACTTGGTGCATGTCGCACGGTGTCTTTCAGAACAGTAATCGCTCGTATTTGAAGATCACGATATCTCAGTAGACTTGTGAGTATACTGAAGTAACTTCGTTCCATATGCTTTGTGAAACTTCCCATGTTGGCGTTTGACGTTCTACGAAGGACATCACTCAGTATATCAAGTGAAAAATTGGCCAGCATATTGATATTTTCAGTATGTATTGTCTTTATCTTCTCAACGTGAGCTGCTGAGTTGTCCCTCATCCCTTTAGAAGAGCGGATGGACTCAACATCCTTTGTTTCAACCACGTTCAGACAATTACTTACGACTGAAAAGAAGATAAGTAGCACACTGTAAGCCGACAATCGCGTATTTGTTGACAAGCCTTGGCGTAAAGCTTCAAGATACAACTTTAACTTTGTCGCGTTCAATCCACTGACCGAGCTCACGCTCAAAACGTTTCTCAGTGGACGTATAGCGGAGTTTAGCGTGTAATCGTCGTAAATACGTGAGAACAGAAGGACTGTACTTCTCAATGGGTACATCTTGCGGCTCTCCGCGCAGAATGTCTTCACACTTCCGCAAAGCATTGAACCATATAAATCTCCAAAAGAATCACGCTCAAGGATATTCACAACAACTGGCAGAACGATCTGGAAATCTGCATCCAATAACGCGTCAGAGAACACCGCAGAAAATATGATAGATTCTCTAACATATTGTGTGAACCCTTTATCTAGTTGACTCATCAAAAACTGCAGCATTTGGACTAGAATAGAGGATGGCAATGACGTCAGAAGACAACGCAACGTTCTACGCGCTGAGTCCCTTACCTTCTGAGAACGACTGCAAAACGCGTGGGCAAGTTTCGACATCACGATCCGTATTCTATCGTCTCTGTCTGAAGCTTCGAGTAAGCATGAAATAACGCAGAATGCTTGCGTGAACAAATGGTTCACCTTGCCCTGATGCTCGTCACGCCCGTGCACCACAATTCGCGCCTCCAAATACGGCAGAACAGACGGACTCAATTCTTTCACTACCTCGATCTGGTCTATTTCAGAACCAACACCACACTTTGTGTTAACCTTTGCGATGTTAACCAACGCTAAACAAAGGTATTTCTCGAATGCATTCGACCCAACACCCCGCATATTGATAATTTTGAGTACCTCAACCATATAGTCATCCCATGTGATGAAATGCAATGTTTCTATGCTTGTTGAAATAGCTATCTCCACAACATCCGGAGAATCAGAATACAAAAAACCCTTCAGCAAGGGTAAAACGAATGTAACCATCGATCGCGAGCTGAATTCTGCAACCCGCAATACCCTTTTTAGATTGCGGAGAGCTTCACACTGATGTCGTTCTTGAATGTGCCCAACATTTTCAAAAAATTGCTTCGTCAGTGGGTGGTTCCGCAACTGGCACAAATCCTGATAGATCTTAGGAAGCAATGCTATAAAACTGTTCAATATCATAATTCCCTCCAAACGTGTACTTAGATGACGATGTGATAGGAGCGAAGGCAGAGAATCGTTGACTGCGACTTGTAGCACGTGCAGTAATGACTCATGTTCACCTGGAACAATCAGTTTTGAGACCGCACAAGCAAAATTTACCAATGACTCCCGCGCTGCTATTCTAATAGTGATGTCATCACCTTTTAAATCATACATACTTTGACGAATGAGTGATTCAACTAAGTAGACATCCACCGCTATTTCTAAAAAGAAGTCTGTCGTCAGTCCCCGATATGTTTGCACACGTGTTGTAATATCCGTTTCGTCAATTTTGTCTGTCCGCATGGCATTGAGATTTCGCAAACGATGAATGACATCAATTGCACGCGGTTGATGTGCTGCCACAGTCTCAAAAATTCCAAGTAATGCATGACGAATATGTGTTCGCCGAATTTTTCCAAATAAGAAAGCGAGTTGATGCATGACGTCATTACAGATATCTCTTTCGACTCTTCGCTCAGAAAGTATAGCCCAAAGAACCCCCAATAGCTTTTGGAGCACTATATCACTTACTCTCGAAGTGCTCACGATAACGCTGACGATATTTCGAATGATTATCGAAACCAAATTATCTCCTTCACACGTCAAGATGACGAGCCTTTCAAGGATAGACCACTCCGCGCCAAATTTATAATGTTTTCGACGAGTACAATCAAAATTTACCAGATTCAACACATAATTTACTAATTGACGGTCCGATCGCAAAAGTTTGAGCGCCTCTGAGCGGATTCGAGGTTCCGAACTTCCTACAAAGTCAACGACGTTTCCCAGTATACTTATGATAGACGCTCGACATTCTGGCAATATGTCCTGTACTTGAAGACACCGCCAGCACTGAGTTATAATGGAGTGCAAACTTCCAATACCCTGCTCATCTGCAAAGAGTAAATCGGGGTACGCGGACAACACATGCACAATTTGTAGGCATGTTGATACGCGTTGTTGTACATGGGACTCAAGACGTGTGCCTAGTTTGGACAGAGCTGGAATGATGATAGGCCAGAACGGCATGATGTCACCCTGAAAATACTCGCAGATGATCATTATATTGAGTGCACTCTCGCGATGGATGATCTTTGTACGGTGATCGAACGTGTCACCCGATAGCAAGCCCACTGACCCACCTTCCGATGATTGATCTACAGAAAGCGCAAATATCTTGAATGTGACTAAGATAAAAATATCTGGGCACTTTCTTAAATGAGCACGAAGTACGGTCATCATAGTGCGCGAATTGAGTAAAAACGCTACCGTCGTTTTCGAGCAGCTGTTCAAGTTTATATGTAAGCTTGACGTATATGCAGCCGAACGTTGCTTCAGTAATGAACCCAAAAGATGTGTATGTAATTCATCCTCACTTATTCTCACCACACCAGACAGGCTACGTGCAAACAAGGGAAGTATCTCGTGCGTTTCGAACATCGATATACTTGCAAGTGCTGCGGAACGGATTCCCTTTTTGTCTTTACGGCGGGCGTGACATTGTAGTATCCCAACAAGAATTGGAACAACTTTCTTTCTGTACTTTTCATCGATAAAAAATACCCCGTCTGCCTTGGCATCCGCATCGAAACATACAGGTCTCGCAGTCAAAGTCGCTTTGAATGTGGTATGATTCACTAGTAATCGCAAGTAATCAATCAGCTCAGCACTGAAGTAGCTAAGATTGCAGCGCTCTAAACATGTCAATGCTGCGGTTGCAACATCTACATTTTCGTATCCAGTCATCCGCTCCAAAATACAAATAAATGAATCTGATCTCAGGGCAGACTTGCGTTTTAAAGCCCTTGATATTATTCGAAGCCATGTCACTAAACATTTATCATAGTTCTTCCGAGGGATACCAGGTAGTAAACTATTTGCACGAGACGCATACTCAAAAAATCGATCTATGATTTTCAAAGAAGTTTGCGTTTCCTCATCCATGCTCGCTAAAATATTCAAAAGAGAATCCATGTACATCCAGTGGAGGTCTTCATGGTTATGATCATCATCGTCTATAACTGTATTCAGGGTTATCGGGGCTTTACCACCCGCATCCATTCCAAACTCTTCGTTGAAACATATACAGTCTGTTCTGATAACTTTGTCAACCAGTTGATTGCTTTCCTCAGGCTGCACCTGAATCAAAGACTCTAAATACTTAGACAGTGCCGGCCAAAATGCCGTCAATCGAACATATAATGCCCCTAGACATAGTTTGACCAAAAGAAAACGCTGAAAACTGTTCTGTGAGGTCACTCTACCGAGGGACGCTAATTTTGAAAGCGAGGTTGTGCAGTATTTGATGTGCGCCAACAAACCTCCACACTCAGTACTGTGGCTATTCAAGGCATAGAACATGCGGATCTCTGATTTGAGCCCTCTAATCGACTCCATCAATTCACCATCGTTCTCACTAGAAGTTACTTGTGCGAGTTTGCCATCTGCTATGAGGAGTAAAACACGCAAGCCAGCTAGTCGTAGTCTAATATCCTCGGAGTCCAATATTGCTATTGCTGGTTCGACAAGCTTGGTGTAAAGAGACTCTGCAGTTGGCTCAAAATAACACGCGTTCATCTCGCAGAATGTCGCAACTGCATTCCAAGCACTCGGTGAAAAATATGGCGAGGATGAAATTTCTAACACAGCCTCGGCGATAGTCAACATCGCGCGATTTTCTCGCTCGCTTATGTTTGACACATCAAAGCAAAGGGCAGCTTCTGTGCACGCTGTTAAGATAGCTAGTATATTCTGAGCTTCAAACGCCGCAGTGTTACTTCGCTTCAAAGCAATCTTCTCGTTCTGCATAGCGCAGCTGATGAGATCAAGACTTTTGCTTCGTATCCTTGTGAGCGGTATGTAGTAAATATTTATGACGGAACGTTCAGCGACACAGTCAGAAGAAATCGATGCTGCGTGCGCTGCAATATTTACGATATTTCTATCTAGCGCTGACGGCGTACATCGTCGTTTTGATGCAATATTGTGTAAGAGCTTTCGCATGAGCTGCACGGAAGATTTTCCAAGTTTTGATACAGAATCACGTGCCGCAACAAATGCTTGCAATAGTATGTGTTGATCTGCCAATTCTGTAGCTTGTGTGTAGCTTGAATACAGACTCGACAAAAAGCGTATTGTTTCCTCCGGCTTATCTTGCGATATCAAAACGGTCCAAGGAATACTGTGTAAAGAAGGTATTACTGTGTGCGGACTGCCAACAAGTTTCGAACTAAAAACAAAAGTGAACAATTCACTGAGAAAATCGCGTCTTGCCGCAAGGACTGATTCGCTTGATGTTAGCTCAAACTTTGACGTCCTTGCAACGAGATGATTGAATACTTGTAATATTTTGTCAACTTGATAGGGCTGGGTAAAGTACTGCACGCACACACGCGATAGTTGAAGCGTAACAAGATGCGACGTACTTTCACCCATTGTGGCTATGATCGCGTGCAACAGCTCATGTATCATATCCCAAATCCTTGGCATACATTGACCACTTTGCGAATGTTGTAGAACTCCTTTCATTGTCGTCATTATGACAGTGGAATGTATCGCATGTATTTCAATGTTCATATCATCGCATAAAACTGCACGCGTAAGCATGTCTTCAATTCGGTCAAGTGCCTTAGAATGAATTTCGTTGCCTATCCCAACAAAACATTGATAAATGAGTTCACCTGTTTCAACAGAGATTTCCATCTGAAACTTTAATCCACGAGTCGTTGCCGCTATTTCCGCAATCAAATCCAAGTAAACATCTCCCCAGGAGCCAATTGTTGCAGAACGTAAACTAAAACCAAGAGTTTTCGCTGCCAGGCTCCTCACAATTCTGCACTTATGTAGCCGAAGCATCGAAGTGTACGCGAATAACTTTGAATGGTTCGCCAGAAATTGTTTCCTGCACAATTTGCAAAGACGAGCCAAGCAGTCGAATATGACTTCCAGGACTTCAGAATCTTCAAATGCGCCTTCGTTGACCAAGGACGCCATAGATTCCACAGTTCGTGAAAAGTAAACAAGAAAGTCTTCTCCAAGATCTTGTGCTAGCGCACTTAAAACTCCAAGCAAAGCGGGAACGGATACTGCTGCTTTGTAGTGTAGCCTAGATAAAATTGCATCTACGAGCTCTCGCTGGTGTAAAATGATCTGTGGTAGCGTTTGGTATTTACCCCGCATCTGCCTGATGAAAGAGTTATAGTCGTGGGCACAACATAGTTCCTGCCAGTGTTGACAAGCTTGTTCAGTGAAACACTCAGCATCAGGTAGGAGGATCCCATTTACTTCAGCATTCGAATCTATTCTTATTGCCTTAACTTTCTGCGACGTCGACTCAAATTTGAATCTTCGCCCCGACTCTTCTGCTCTGACCATGGTTTACTTCGAGGCTCTGAAGTCTTCACAAGAAAGGCGTCGGTGTGTTAGCGACAGTCTCAGGCCCGGATCATAAGAGCAATTGTGGATTGACACTTGTACAATTACGGTCTGATCAACTTTATATTAGCAGACTTTTGACAGTTCTCGCTATGAAACGCGGAAGTCAACCGCCGCCACATGACAGTGTCGAAAGACTAAAAAGACAAGACGAACGTGATTCCAATCTAAGAAATATTCTTTTTTTCATAATCACACATACTTTAGTATCATTATATTCTATCACAATATAAGGATGAAAGTATGAGATCGGTGTTGGTGTCGGCATTGAAAATAGCCTCATATATTAATATAGACAGCATCTATCATTCACTTTTCTTTCATCGCCTTGCTTCGCCTCGCAGCCGCGGTCAAACGCTGTCGCGTCGCGTGTGAATTACCCCGACAGGCCGCACTGAAACGTGTATCCTATATCGTGCCGACAGGAGCGCACTGCGTCTAAGCTTAGGGACAGTGTTGCGAGCGCGCATTACGGCAATCACACGTAGCGTTGCTCGTCAAAATAGCAGCACGCGATGTACACGTCTTCAACTCGACTGGCTCAAAACCTCAACCAGACTCGAGTCGCGCGCCCGCGATGTGCTGGGGGGCACGGACGAAACGCCGACAGTCTTCGCCCCGTGATTACGCGAAAATTGAGCGCACGTGCGCGTAATGGGCGCTCAGGCACACGGTTCGTGCCAAATCGTGGTTCTGAGCAGGATATCTTATCTGAACTTGAAGAAGCGCAAGAAGGAGGAATTGCTGGCTACGGCGTCATCTCGTCCAAACCTACGACACCCCTTTTGGATACCGTGCAGTTTCCGAGCCATTTGAAGGGTTTAAACATGGATCAACTCAAGCAAGTCGCGAAAGAACTACGTGCAGACCTAATCTACAACGTATCTCAGACAGGAGGGCATCTTGGTTCGAGCCTCGGAGTTATTGAGCTCACCGTCGCACTCAATTACGTATTCGACCAACCGAACGACAAAATCATATGGGACGTGGGGCATCAAGCTTACCCTCACAAAATTTTGACGGGAAGGAGGGACCAAATGAACACCATGAGACAAACAGGCGGGTTATCACCTTTCACGAAGAGAAGCGAAAGTCCTTATGACTGCTTTGGGGCGGGACACAGTAGTACGTCCATTTCGGCAGGTCTTGGAATGGCTGTCGCTCGGGATATGCAAGGCGGCGATAATCATGTCATCAGCATAATCGGAGACGGGGCAATCACGGGGGGGATGGCGTATGAAGCTATGAACAATGCTGGATTTCTGGACACGAACATGATCATCATCTTAAATGATAACCAGCAAGTGTCGCTTCCTACGCAATACAACAGTATGAATCAAGATCCAGTGGGTGCGCTTTCGTCGACATTCGCTCGTCTTCAGTCGTCGCGCCCTCTACGCGAGTTGCGCGAGTCTGCCAAGGCGATTACCAAACAGATGCCAACCCCTGTGCAAGAGGTCACCGCAAAAGTTGACGAGTATGCGCGTGGTATGATTAGTGGATCTGGCTCGACTCTATTTGAAGAGCTCGGACTATATTACATCGGAACTGTTGATGGGCATAATTTGGAGGATTTGGTCGCCATTCTGCAAGAAGTAAAAGAGACAAAGAGCGTTGGTCCCGTGTTGATTCACATCGTGACCGAGAAGGGCCGAGGCTACTCTTATGCCGAAGACGCTCAAGACAAGTACCACGGTGTATCCAAATTCGATCTCGCTTCCGGTGAACAAAGCAAATCAACAGATACAATCCCCACTTACACGAAGGTGTTCGCCGATGCCTTGATTGGAGAAGCCATGGCTGATGAAAAGGTTGTGGCCGTGCACGCTGCCATGGGCGGGGGAACGGGATTAAACCATTTCGAGAAATATTTCGCCGATAGAACGTACGACGTCGGCATTGCGGAGCAACATGCCGTGACTTTCGCTGCGGGTCTTGCATGTGAGGGATTGAAACCCATGTGCACGATTTATTCAACATTTTTGCAACGTGGCTGGGATCAAGTTGTTCACGACGTAGCGCTGCAGAAACTTCCGGTGAGGTTTGCGATGGACCGTGCTGGCTTGGTTGGTGCGGATGGACCAACTCATGCTGGTGCGTACGATGTGACGTTCATGGCGTGCCTTCCCGATATGGTCGTTATGGCGCCGATGGACGAGGCAGAGCTGTGTCATATGGTTGCAACATCTTTAGCTATTGACGATCGTCCCTCCTGTTTCCGCTATCCTCGGGGTGCGGGCGTTGGGGTCAACATGGAAAATGAGAGCGTCAAAGTGCTCAATCCAGGATACAAGGGTATGGTGTTAGACATTGGGAAAGGCCGAGTTCTACGCGAAGGAACCGATGTCGTTCTGTTGGGTTATGGTACTCCAACGAATAACTGTTTGCTGGCTGCCCAAATGTTGCAAGAGTTTGGCGTCAGCGCCACCGTGGCGGATGCTCGATTCTGCAAACCTCTGGACGTCGAACTCATTCGTCGCTTGGCAAAATCACACCCAGTTTTCATAACGGTAGAGGAAGGTTCCATAGGCGGCTTTGCGTCTCACGTGTTGCACTTCCTAGCGACTGACGGACTGCTCGACGGCGGCTTGAAGGTTCGACCAATGGTACTTCCCGATCGTCCAATTGATCACGGTTCGTATGCATTCCAGCTTAACGAGGCTGGACTTAGCGTTTCGCACATCGCATCTACGGCGCTTTCGCTTGTCGGGAAGCAAAATGAGTCTCTCGAGGTTTTAGCAAGAGTCTAGAGAAACTTATAATTCAATTTGCCAACGCTGCTGAAGCTCCCGCAACGCTACTCGGAGGATTTCCGAGTAGTTCGAAGAAAGCTGGATAGGCGAGCCACGTCACAGCCACTACAATAACCAATATTCATCACGAATTCACCCACGCGAGTCGCCGAGTCAACTCTCAGACGTGTGTCTACTATGCAGCTATGGCGCGGCGACGTCGCGAAATAAGAAATATTGATTGATGTACTTACTTCCAGCGCCGAAACCGACACCCCACGCAAGACCAACGCCTACGCCACAACCACCACCTATACCTAAGCCCCAAAACCCAATCGGTACCCCTGGGTGAAGTGGTAAACTGCGTGTCATAGTATTTAAGTTAAACGACTCACCGCCAAAGCCCCAACCTAAACCGAATCCGCAGCCCAATCCGATCCCTACGCCGAAAAAGTTGAGCGAAAGTATGTCTACACATGGCGTGAACGCACCGACCCCAACTCCTCTACCTACGAGTCTCCGATCCTTACTCGGCGGCATTCTACGGCGTCGGAAAACTCTGCACGCGACAGACTTGGTTGTCACGACGAAGTCTAACTGTGCCAGGTAGTGCAAGTTGTCCAGCATTTCCCATTTCCATGCTTGAAGACATTTGCAGATACATAGTACAGTAGTACTATATTCAAGCATGGAAATAGGTAATGTATCATACAGTACAAGTATAGGAAAACGCTGAAACGCTCGTATATCACGCAACATCCCATTATGTGGATATCACGTGCGCGAGCGTCTGCAGTCGTAGCCTTAATTAAATGCCGCGGGAAAACTGTAAGAAAGCTGCAGAGCTGATCAGCGGTTGTCCACGTCTAGAAATCTTTAGCTACTCGATAACTAGGTCTTACCCAAGACGGAGAGCTGACACCGTTGTGCCAGTGCGTTCTAATCGAGTACGTCAGCCTCCGATAGCTGAATTAGCGTTGGCACCTCGTTGACGAGGCAGTGTATTCCTTCAGTTCCTACCTCTCCTGAACGTCACGACGCCACCTCAGCTATGCAGCTACACAAAGCTGAATCTGACGCATACGACTACCGTTGGGTCGTAGAGATGCGCGAGCACAAGGACCAGCTCGCTCAAGTATATGTAGCAACGCGGAACGATGCAGCTAGTGCAGTGGCGAGCCTTCACGGTTCTACACAAGCGTCTGCGTCACAAGTTGAAAATGGTTGGGCCAAGAAACAAGTTCGAATAAATACGAGAATGTGTTACTCGTGCGTAAAATACAACGGAGTGGTCGAAGATTTAGAAGGGTACGCATGGTTGCTATCAAAATTTCTGAGTAGTCAAGTACTGCCGAAGACGTTGGACCCGGAAGCGGAACTTTTCGGTGCAGTCGGGACATTTGATGCTGATCCGAACAAAATCATTGATATATACCTGGGACTCAAGGAGGAAACTCAATTACGTCACGATGGGCTTGAAGGCATAACATCCAGGTTTTGCTTTGAATGTACTCAGCTTGTTGGCTTTCACATCCATCGTTCTCTTGCGAAGGTCCGCAAACCAAGATTCGGCCAACTGGTGCGATTTTTGATGGATAATTGCAGAGTCATGCCGGAGGAGATATACGTGCATCTATGGCCAAATGAAGGTATATTGCATACCGGACTAGCTGGTACGAGTTCGGCCGGGTTCTCGATTTCCTGTCCTTCACTGCAGCGAGGCATCTGTTTTCTTGATGATGTTTTCAGCAAACGCGATTGGGACGAACGTTCTTATTTCTTCATCAAGCGTCTGTCTCAGATCGGATTTTCCATCCACCAATTTTCTACACTCTTGAAGGCCTCGCTGCGTCAACTTGATCTTGCCTTGAGTGCGGCGAGTTCATCAGATTTGATGCACGTATGTGACCGCGTCGAAACAATCGGTCCTGCTCTTGTGTGCGATCCATCTCTTTATACGCGTGTTTTGGTATATTTAAAATATTCGATGCCAATGAGTGAGCGAGAGAGGAATGGCGTCGCACGTATTCTAGCGACGTGTATACTTCCGGCGCTCTCAAGAGTGAAACCAAACCCAATGCTAAGCACATCTGTTTGGGAGGTTCTCTCGCACTTTTCATTTGCACGCCGGGGCAAGATTTACCACACTGTCATGGAGATGTCGCAGCGGTGGCGCGATCCATTGAACGAGTCTAGTGAACGTGCAACATCGGCAACATTTAGAATACTGCGCAGGCTGTCCCGGGAGAATGCAAAATATTTGGGCAGGAAATTAGGCAAGTTGATGATTCAGTTTCCGTTGAAATCGAGCGAGATTATTCTGGAACAAGTAGAGGCGTATCCAAATATGATTCAACCCATTGTTGACTCACTGAAGTACTGTAGTCACCTTGCTCTTGATATTCTATTATACCAACTTATGCTTCGGTTGTCGAGTTCGAGGCATAAACTGAAAGATGACGGTCAACATGTTGCCCTATGGTTTTCTGCTTTGAGTTCTTTCACAGGCGCATTTTGCAAACGTTACCAAAATATAGACCTTCAGGTGATAATGCAATACATAATGAACAAACTCAAGGATGGCCAAAGCTTTGACTTGCTGATTTTGAGAGAACTGATTCGGAACATGTCTGGGATTGAAATCACAAAAGATATCAGTATGGACAGTATACTTCGCACATGTGGCGGACCATATTTGCAGTCTTTGTACAGTAACTCGACACGTCTGGCACTCGAGTATACAAAAAGTGCAATGAGGCTTCGCAAATCACTAGAGTCGTGCAGTGCTACCACGTCCGTTGCTTGCAGTGTTCTCATTTTGATCGCGAAGTGTGAGCAGACAATCGTTCCAAAGATATGTAGCGATCAGTTGAAGTTTATTAGCCAGTGGTATGACGAGTGTCATGATGTATTGTTGCTGTACGTGTTATTTTTACGGCTTGTATATAGTGAGAACGAGTACGTGCATATATTTCCTAACATTCGGAGCTTGGTTGAGGATTACAATTTACAAGTGCCAATTCTTTCTCATCTATTCCGACGAACCGGCAAGTTGATGATGAGTGCAGTGCAGCGTGTTCATTTTGATGAAGAAAATGACCAGCTTTTAGACTCGTTGCACGCCTGGAGACATATTATGCCAGAAGCACTTACAAATTACCTTTCATCTGACTTATATGTCACTTTCTGGGAATTAGAGCTAAGTGATATTTTTGAGTTTGATGAGAGCTATTCTCGTGCGTTGACTAAGTGTGAATCGAAACTTGAATCATTTCAGCAGCTTGAAAGTGCGAAGAAGGACAAAACTTGCGAACTTGAAGGAGTGTCACAAGCTCGGGGCTCACTTCAAATGCTCAAGGAAGAGAGATTGAGCAAAGCAACTGAAGTGAGGAATGTCAAATCAAAGTTGAAACGTGACTGTCAAGCATGGATAAAAAGTGAAGATCGAGCTACTGTTGCGCTGTGTTTTCTGCAGCACATGATTTTGCCACGCCTAAAATTTTCGATAATCGATGCTTATTACGCGGCACATTTCATCGATTTACTGCATGAACTCAAGGTTCCACTGTTCAATATGCTATTCTTCTACGACAGGTTTTTCCGCGACTTCACTCAACTCGTATATTCGTGCAGCGAACGCGAAAGCGCACAGCTTGGTGTGTTCATGTCGTGCGTTCTAAGAAAAGTGTCGAAGTGGAGAGAACAGGTTCATTTTGAACGTGAATGTCTGACCTCAGTAAACCTCGAAATTCCAGCAAGTGTGTCAGGTTGGCGGCAGGTAGATCACTTAGAATTCGTTGACTTATCCTACAACTGGCACTTGAAGTTGACGAAGGGGATATTAGTGCAGCTCGACTGCGGTGATTATATGGAGTTACGCAATACACTTGCCGTTTTAGTTAGTATTATTGATGAATACCCTCTCGTTACTTCGCACGGACTGCACTTACAAAGACGTGTTGAATGTCTCAGAAATTTCGAGCACCGTGGAGATATACAAACTATTGCAACGAGATATTTGGCGATGCTTAATAGCACTAGACGCCGCTGGCGTTCTGAAGAAGAGTACAGATGCAAATTTTAATCACTGGACGTCTTGCAAACTATAAGTTTGCATAGCTGGGTGATTCGCACGCCGCATATTCATCTACTAATTCGCTTACTAGCTCGTAAGCTTGCTGGAATTCGTCCAGTCCATCCTGTCTCCAGTTCAATATGATATTTTAGGTCAACAGAGCGTACTCACCGCGAACATCGCGTATTGTTCATATTGATCCAAAAATGCACGCCGCCTTACGAGCTTTTCATATTGCGACATGCAGTGAGTGAAAACATCGCGCACACTTGAAATTGTTTAGCATAATGTTTGATGATGTTATCGCACTTGAACGTACCTGGTGTGATTCGCAAGCATGAGGCCGCTGACAGAATTCGTTGCCGGCACGAACGGAGAACCTTTTGATATGGCGACCTGACAGAGTGTCAGTCGAAGGGAATCAAAATCAAAATATGCATACCTGGAGATTCACAGGTGACCAATCGATGAAGTTCACTAACTTTCGTTCTTTGATCCGCTGCAATGCTTTGTGAACTTGCGTAGGTTCCACGTCTCCCTGAACAATATTCAGAACTGATATGAATTTGCCCTTCAAATATCTTCAGTATGATGGCGCGAGTTGGAATGATATTAGTTCTACCTGCAGCCCTTTGCTCGAATGCTGTGATGAAAACATCATGTTTTTTGTCTGCAGCAATCGTCTCATGACATCCAAGACGGTAGTTTTGCGTATCCTACATTGTTCACTGGTCATCTTGATCCCACAATTTGTGCAGTTTGTGTTACCCGTTATGATCAGTGCTTGTTAAAGCAAATGGCGTGTAACCAGTAACAAGAAAGTGACATTTTGGTGTCGGAATAAGCGACTGTGTACCAACTTTAATGAATGGATATAACACACCATGTTGTGAAACGCTTACCGCAACCAAACCTACGAGGTCGTTGTTCATATATCCAGGGTATCTCAGGGTAGTTGTACTCGCAGCCATCACGGTCGAAACTAGCGAGTTTGTCTGTGCAAAAGTTGGTGTATCGACGTGCAATCTATCCACGGCTATACGATCTAGGGCCGTGTTATCCAATGTGACGACACAGTCGCACTGCATAATGAGTCGTTTCAAAGTCAATATTGAGTTGTATGGTTGGACAACAACGTCTATGAAGCCATAAGAAGTCGCAATGGATGAGAAAAAATAATACAAACCACTTGATTCCATTTGATTAGGAAAGACACTATAGGATTGCACGATCTGCTTGCCATATCTATCGTTAAGTGCCTGATTTTAGCGGGGAGTCAAAATTTAGATGAATCGCGAGTTGACACAAACTGTGAGTTTTACCTCAAGGATGAAAGAGCCCATTCCTGAACCAGTACCACCGGCAACGGAGTGGCACAAGACGAACCCTTCGAGGCTATCGCTTCCTTCTGCTTCTCTATCCACCATATCTAGTATGTCCTCCTGAATGCGCGGAGTCAACGAAAAAAATATTCGAGCGCGTTTCAGTTGTACCTGGAAATTCTCAGCCTGACTATACCCACTCGCCCAGTTATTACCCGCACCGCCTCCCTGTGGCGATAAAAATATGTTTTCATGATTATACAACTGTCGCTGTTCAGAATTTTGGATAGAATTGATGACACGCGGCTCGAGGTCCAACATCTAGGAAATCGAGCAAACATTAGTGCTGTAACAATTTTGATGTGAAAATTTTACCAAAGCGCGAGGAACATAGTGTTGATCATCAGCCTGATAGAAGAAGACATCTTTTCGGTCGTTTCCGCTGGCACTGGAATCATGAAGTAGGCCATCCTTTGCAATACCATGTTCCAAGCATAGCTGCATAGGCTTGGTTGAGATGAAACGAAAATGACAAGTTAAGAGCTCAACCTGCTTCCAGAATTCCGATCCAATCTGATTCCCGCATTGTCCAACTTGAAGGGTGATGATTTCGCTATGAGTTGCATTCAGCCTCCGAATTTGATGAGATGTTTAAAAGATTCACCGTGGCATGCTCTCGTGGCGAACGGTAAACGGTACGGTAGTCAACTATCAACTTTTCGTTGACGTTCCGGTGGTGCCGGTGTTTTACCTTTAGGCGAGCACCGTCTGAAGTGACCACCGATGGTTCGAGACAGGGGGCTCGTGCTACCGTGCAATGCGAGTGCGCGCATCTTGGCGTCGGCGATGTACCTGATAGACTGAGAAACGCTGATATTCTTCAAGCCTGTGTTTTATTTCAAGCTTGGTGTTAATCATATGATATGTTTCAGATGGTGTTAAATATGGTATTGTCTTCCAACGAAATTGTCTAAGTTCTCTCCGAGAGAAATTTCTAAGAAATTTCTCTAGTGTGTCAACCCGGTGCGATGCTCTTCGTTTGGGAACTAATTTGCGGTGCTTGGCGATTCCTCAGGTTCAGAGCTAATCAAGTATTTCGCCGCGCCTGCTGTAAAACGATTTCTTGTGGCGTGTCGCAATGGTGTTCAGAGGTGCTTTGAGCGGCAACGTGCCAGCAAAAAAACTCAAACTGAGTTTGAGTGGCTTTGATTTCATTCTAAGCGTAGTAGTAATTTATTTTTCTTTCCTGCGGCGAGAAGAATCATGTCATCACCTATCACATCAGAAGATACAATTATCTGTGATTCATCGGTGACTTTTATGTTGTTAATGCGGATTCCACCGTTGCGAATCATCCTCTTCGCGGCGCCCTTACTCTCCAACAAGCCTGACGCAGTCATAACATCGACCACAAGACTACCGATAACGATTTCACGGTCCAGAGACGCGGACGGGATGGAGTCAGATACAAGTTGTAGCGCGTTAGCATCCAAAATAGTATCAGAACCTGGCTTCAGGCTGTTTGTGGCCTCGAAAGCCTCACGCAGACCGTCAACTCCGTGGACAAACTGGGTTACGTGTTCCGCTAAGATTCGCTGTGCGGTGTTTGGCACATAATCATCTACGTTCATATTACTCTCAATCACAGAGATTTCATCGAGCGGAATGAAAGTGAGCATCCGCAATAATCTGACAACATCACGGTCATCAGTTGCGAGGAGGTGCTGGTAGAATTTATAAGGCGATAACCTCTCTTTTGACAACCATATGGCCCCAGATGCGGACTTACCGAACTTAGAACCATCCGATTTGAGAAGAAGCGGAAATGTCAATCCGTGAGCCCCGTCTTCGCGCAGAACTCTGCGTATAAGCTCCGTACCGGCTGTAATATTACCCCATTGGTCACTGCCTCCAATTTGAGCAGATACATTTTCATTCTTAAAGAGATGCATGAAATCATATCCTTGGAGTAATTGATAGGAAAACTCTGTAAAACTCAAACCATCTTCACTCGCTAGACGCGATCTCACACTATCCTTTGCGAGCATTGTTCCAAGACGGGCAAATTTACCAGCGTCCCTCAAAAAATCCAATAAAGTTACATCTTTGAACCAGTCATAGTTGTCCACAACTGTGATCTCTGCATGATTGGAGTCCCGCCTTAGTATTTCCTCAATCGAACAACGGATGGCACGTGTATTCTTAGCCAAAGTATCCTCGTCTAACAGGGGTCTCTCTTGTGACCGACCGGAAGGATCCCCAACACGCCCGGTAGCCCCGCCAATAAGTATAACAGGATGATGGCCTTTGCGTTGAAACCACGTTAGTATGACAATGCCAAGCAAATTACCTAAATGTAGCGAGTCAGCGGTTGGATCAAAGCCACAGTAAACCTTTAAAGGCTTCTGGAGTGCTTCCGCGAAGCCACTTTCATCTGTGCAGTTATCAAAAAGCCCTCGTGCTTTCAGTGTAGTTATCACATCTTCGCCCATGTCCGAAGTGTCAACGGCCCGTGCAGAGTAACGGTATACATAGCTCTGCCGGGGATACGCGGATCTAGATCCCCGGATGATCGCCGTTCCACGAGAGGTAAGGATATGGCGCGAGTAGCTGTTTACCACGGTGTAAATGCTACCATATTTCGCGCAAAACGGCATTTCTTGCGCAGCAGAGGTAATGTGCGTTTTGTATTCGAGAAGGTTATTATGCAGGGTGTTCGGTATTGTGGGGACTGGATGACGACTGCACCGTGCGACTATGCTTCGTCGGATACTGACGCGCCCTTTTTATCGAACAGGATTGTCAACAGAACCCAGAAACTCTTTTTTCGTATAGACCCATATCCATATCATATTATATGGTACTGGTATGATATCATTAGTGTAAACATTAACACGCAGTATTCGAGTATCTGCGAATCATAGTCCTGTAGACTAGAACAATAGAAGTACTGTAGCGAAAATTTACGAACTGCCACTGACTGCAGCCGCGTCACGTAACGTAAACTATCGGCACCAGCTTGAGGCGGTATTCCGCTGTCGGTATTCCGCCGACATTGTCAATGTCGGCTAAAGCACTCGAGCGCCCGCGCGTCACCCTTGTGGTCGGTATGGCTGGTTCTGGAAAATCTTCCGTTACCAACTGTTTGAAGACGCGCGGCGAGTCCAAAGGAAAGAGAACGTATACTATCAATCTCGACCCTGCGGTCAAGCGTACTCTATACGATTCAAATATTGATATCCGCGATACTATTGATTACACCGGAGTTCGTGAAAAATACAACCTTGGACCGAATGGAGCAATTTTGACCGCTTGTAACTTGTTTGCTACGCGCTTTGATCAAGTAATAACTCTGTGTGAACAAAGAAGCGCGCACGTAGGACATATAATTGTCGACACCCCCGGACAGATAGAGATATTTACGTGGTCCGCGTCCGGTTCTATCATCTGCGAAGCTTTTGCAGCTTCTTTCCCGACGACAGTTCTATTCGTCATCGACACACCGCGAGTACAAGTTGCGCAAGTCTTCATGTCTAATATGCTTCAGTGTCTTAGTATGGTATACAAAACGAAGTTACCTGTCGTATTGGCGTTTAACAAGACGGATATTACTAGCCACGATTTCGCGAACCTGTGGTTGAGGGATATGGAAACCTTCCACGCTGCGCTTGGAGGCGCTTCTTCATATGCTGCTGACCTAGCGATTTCTCTTGTTTCGACAATTTGCGAATTTTACTCCAAACTTTCGACAGTTGGTATATCGGCAACGACAGAAAATGGGTTTGACGAGCTGTTCGAAAAGCTAACTCATAGTACGATCTAGACGAGCAATATTCTTTACTTAGATAAAAGCACTTGGATTATAACGAAGAACTAATGACCGTCGGAATCCCGAGTAGCAGACGTCGCGCTGGAACTATCGCCGAAGTGTTGAGTTCTAATCAACTCGTGCAAGCGACCGAACAGTTGACTTTTGACTTGATCAAATGCGATTTCAAGCCGTGCAAGCTCGGCTGAGGCATTCTCGTTGTAAACAAAGAGCCCGTAGTATAAATCGAATGAGTCGTGGTATGTGTTATCAACCAACGACATGAGTGAATCGAAGCCCTTTGTACTGATCGTCGTCTCTGCTAACTCCATCGTACCTAGCATACGGCCAACTGTATGGGTTATGAACTGCGATGAAGCTGCTTGACGATCGTGTTCCTCACACGACATTTCCACCATTCTACATCCTTGAAGCTCGAAAAATCGCAGTAAGCTAGCGCAACGTTCCGCTCGCGAAATTTCTGAACCAATCCTGACCTTGTCATAAACAAGTGGTAGGTCCTGCCATGACTCTTTCCCGCTATCTGGACCGAACATAGGATGCAAACAAAGGATATCAAAGTGGTCAGGCAATAGTTTAAGGAATAGTTGCTTCGGGAATTGCTTGACTGATAAAACGTCACAAAATAATGTGTTGCGTTTTAATCGCTGAAACGGAAAAGCTTGCATAGTCGCCTCGAGAGACAGGATACTTGTGCAGAAAATGACAACGTCAGGGTGCTCCTCACAGAAATCATCTGCGTCTCGAAAGAAGCTCGCTCCCAACTCGCGTGCAATACCAGAGTGGTCTGTTCTAGATGTTGCAATCACTTCATGACCACCTTTAATGAATCTTTTCGTTAAGAATTGTCCGAAATTGCCGAAACCAACGACGCCTATTTTCAAAGCCACACGTTTGCGTCGACTTTCCTTCTCTCTGGACTCCGAGTCAAAAGGTTGTGCAGCATCGATCGCACAGACTCGCAGCCGCCTTCGATTCCAACTGCTACGACGAATCAAACTACTTGCGTCAAAACAATCTGCACTGAACGATCTAAACAATCTTCTGGATGTTACCTTTGTTGAATCGAGCCACCTTAGCGCGGTCATAGGTTGCATGGAGGCTGTTTATTGCGAGGAGAGACAAATTCTCACGGTATCGTTACCGATGCGTTCGTTTTAACTGAATGTTTTGGTTTCAGAGGCGTCCGGTCGTCAAGATTGCGTTGCGTGGAGCTATTTCGGTGAAGAGCGATAGCCGTTTCGCGAAGAGACGACGCACTGTCTTGTTAGACAGTCGCCGCGAACGGGGTTGGCGCAGCGGGTAAATAACTGCTTCGGGGGTAACCTAGGCGAGCTTCCCGTATTCTAAGGCTAGTTAGTCAAAGTGGTTTTTCATTCTGCGTTTGCTTTCGTTCATATTTAGCGTCTGGCATTGATTCACAGCGTCGTCACAAAAAGTCGGCGAACGTACGATATACCGCGACCACCGACATCGAGAAGAGCGTGGTTGTATAAACACGAGTCTATACTGCTCGTGCGCACGATGTTTCAGTGCTTACACGCGTCGCGCGGACGCAGTCGACACCCGTCATTGGAAGAAGTCTTACAACAAGGGACGACGTCGATTGGCTCTTTGTGGAAAACGCGTTTGTGAAAGCACTTCGCAATGCAGGAGCCGCACACGTCGCATCGACCCCACAGGAAGAGACGACGAGAACGCAGAAACACTCTTTCGAAGACAAGAACAGTATTGAACGCGTTAACGCGTTGAATGCGCCGATAATTGTCTCAAGCTTAGACCCAACAAATATGCGCTCGCCGACGTATCTTCAGAAAGCGCCGCTGTGGTGTCGAGTGTACAGACCGGATCTGATAATGCGAACAGTACTGAGCTTTATGTCAGAAAATGAAAATTTAGCGGCGCTAGATGATGAGAAAGTGATCATTCGTGGTAAATATCTATTGAGAGTGATGGCGACTGCGACTGAATACCGCGAACACGGCGAAATCGTAACTTGTGCAGCTCAGTGGAATTGGAGGGTCGAAGATTTTTCCAGACGAGTTCTTTACTTTATACAATTCATTAGACACAAATGGCCAAATATAGATTGGCACATGTTTAGCGCTGCGTTACACGAACACGTGTTACTGCTTCGAAAACAGTCAGCGACGACGATTCGTGAGACGTAAACGAGAACGTGTATTAAGAACGTCAGGCTACGACGATGCGCGGTAGAACATTTTGGAAATCGAGCGTACGAAAAAGCTTCGACAAAGCACTGTATAGCAAGAATCTCTTAGCACTCGTAGGACGTTGTAGACCACCACACGCGCGTCGACGTACGTCGTCTGTACGAACTGTCAAATTGCGAATGCGTGAGTGCTTTGACGCGCAAATGAAATCAAAAATCAAAATTCAGGCTACGAAGAAGCCTTCAACATAATTTTTTGATATCTATTCCCGGTTCCATCGGTCGTGAGGGTCGGCGCCGCGTCTGCAAATCGCGTGTGTATGTAACCAGTCACTAAAGTGCCTACGATCCTCCATATCAGGAGTATATCATGTGCAACGAGGCTTTTTCCCACGGCTTTCCGAAAGGAGATTGGTATTTATTTGTCTATTTCAATACTTGTTCAGTTAAACAGTACGGCATATATAAATGGTATGCGTGATGTTTTCGGCCCACGCTTGCGTTGTGTGAGTTACTCGTATCACGCTGTTCGTTGTTGAAAATTTTAGTTGCGTTCGCGCTAGGAACGCAAGATGATGGTTCTCAATGCATACCTTTAGAAAGTAATCCAAGCCCACCCCCGCTAGATTGTTTCTTCTTTCGACGCCTCAGTCTCGAGGGCAAGCGTTCTTTTGCCCGCTGTGCGGCTGCACTTATACCATACGCAGTCGGGTCATCTAGGGCATCAAAGAGGAATTGTAAGGCTTGACATTCTACTTCGCTGAGTTCTGGGTGCCAGAATCGCACAATAAGGACGTAACGATCCATTTCAGCGCTTTCATTTGCCGTGCTATGTATAAAACTTGTATCGGCGACTAGACCTTTGCCATTTTCCCAGTACTGTTTGAAGTCGCCAACCTGCATCCAGGATAATCGTTCAGGTACATCAAGTCCCAAGTGAGCGGTGAGAATAAAGTTCGTGTTGTCTGTGTGGGGTTTGATCCCAGTTTTGGGTGGCTGGCGCGCAAAAAATACCTCTACAGATGGACATTTTGAGTCCTTCAACAGAGCTGTTGTCACCGGGAAAAGCTGAGCGTTCACGTTTTCCCATTGACATCGATCCTGCAGTACTAGTGTCCGCCAATTCGGACCGTATGCGATGGCTTCTTCTCTCGCTGCCGGTGCCCAAACTGAGTTCCCCAAAGTTGCCAGTTCCGGGTTTGCTAGCGCGCCTTCAAGTTCGCGTTGAATGCGTTCGTGCTCCCTTTCTAAGATCTCCATCCAGATAAAATTACCGTTATAGACATCGTGATATGGAATAGCGTTAAGGCCCTCGATGTAAGACGACGCCCTCTGTTCTCCTTTTCCTTCAATTTGTCTGTGCACTTCTGCACCAGACAGAGTCAAGTCAAGGCTCTTCTTGATGCGTGTGCAGTTTGCGTTGCCATATATATCGTCCATCGCCTTGCCGATTAGGCTAACCGCGCTGTCCGGCTCATCATATGAAACGTACAAAACGTCACGACGCCGGGCACGCGTGGCTGACTTTGACCTTGAAGTAAGGTTACCTCTGACACCGTTTCGAAGGTGGAAATAGGCGTTGTTCGTGGTCGCGCACGCGGCGTGTCGAGAGTGGACGATTGGCTGCACGCCGCGTGTGCTCATGGTAGCGTACGAGTACTTTTTCGAAAACGTACGCGGCGCGCGGCAAACGTGCGACCGAAGCGCGAGACGGCGACGCGTCGAGCGGCCTCGAAGTTACCTTAGGTTTTATGTCGCGTCGGATGTCGCGTGCTTTGCTTATTCTAAGGCAGACTAAGAGGCTCTTCAGTCAAAGTTATCGACGGTGCTCTTAGTCGGCCTAAGTGCTTTGTAGGTATAGGCCTCGTAGAGTAGGTATAGTCTTCAGCATCACTATAATACGGGATTGGGTTCATCTCATTCATCTCATGTGTCATTATCTCTCACTTTTGACGTATGACGCAAGTGGAGTCGTAACGATAGATAACGGGGCGTTCGTTTCCAAACTGGTGCGAGTCGTGGTGCATTTTCTTCGACGTGTTTGATCGGGCATGTTTACTTTAAAAGACGGATTCGTCGAGGCTATTGTGCGAGGCAAAAAGTCAGAACTTCTCTGCGCGGACGACTACGCCAAGTTGCGGCAGTGCGAGTCACTGTCTGACCTCAAACTTTACTTGGTAAGTTGTTGGTGTTCGCTTCGTACTCCAAAAGATGAAATATGTAGGCCTCGAAATATTACCACGCCGAACTACAGAGTGGAACGGACGCGCCGGATCCAGCGCGGCTCGTGCGGTCTTGTACAAATAAGTTTGTGAACGACTTTCAACAACTTGCAGCCTTGGTGCGCCTTGAGGCATCGTTTATTTCAATCAATCTGATGGTTTATAGGCATCTGAACCTCTGGCTACAGTTTTGAATTATATTGTGTACAGTTTCATGATCGATAACGTCATACTGATCATGACCGGCGCTTTGGCAGGCCGTTCCTTCACGGTGCTTTTGTCTAATTTGTCTTGCTCGTTGACTTGTGTTGATACGTTGGTCGCAGGAATTGTCCGAAAGTTGCCACCCGCTTGGATTTTTTGATTCAATCGAGAACCTTCTCGTTGCAAGCGATCTTCAGTAAGTTGTAGTGTTTGTCTTACTTTTTTCTGACGACGTTTCAGAGAAATTCACCGTTTGGTGTTAGTTGATTCACCCATCTCAGGATATTTCACTGAGTGTCTGGGACACGGCTCTCTAGATGAGACGCGCGTTGAATTCATTAGGAATTCTGTTTACAAGGTAAAGTGCCTTCTGCGATGTTTGCCGTTTTATATTCATGTAGATAATAGGTGTACTTGGAAGATTTCATTTCCAGCTGCAACATACTTCAAGGAAAATCAAAAAAGTTTTCGAGTCTTCTGGTGAGTTACGGAACTGAAGTGTTGATTATTCGACTCAACCACGTATTCTCAGAATCTGTTGTACTTTGAGGCGGATAGAAGAGTCATAAGCATTTCAATTTCATCAGTTGATACCGAAATGTCAACAAGCGACAAAATCCGGTTATTTCCAAAATATGGCTATTTGTTCCCGACTGGCCAAATGGAGTTAGCGAGTTGCACTAGTTTAGAAAAAGTTAAGACTGTACTGGCCAAGTACGGGTCGTATTGTCCGTACTTGTCACGTTTTGGTACAGTGGAACCCGGTTCATTTGACAAGGTAAGTGGTTCCTATCTCATTTTCGAGCCTACTTTGAATATTTTTAGGTACTTTACGATGAAGAGATGTTCCTATCCGAGGAAGCGTTTAGATGCGAGTCAGGATACGCCATCTTTGTTGCTTATGTGAAACTTTTCGAGCAAGAGTTGCGAAATATTATGTGGATTTCTGAATGTCTTGTTCAACAACAAAAGTTGCGTATTGATGAGGGGCTCGTTTATACTTGAGCAAGAGTGACAACGTTAGGAGAAAGTTAATGATGAATGACATTCACTGACAGTGCGAACTATTCTTAACGCGCTACTTGATCTTATGTCTTACTACGATTCGTGAAAGGAGTTACGATATCTTTTATTGTTTGCTTCGTACGAGGCTACGTGCGAGTGAACCTCCCTCCTGATCTGCTGGTAAACTCTGTTTTGGTTGTTTTATCACGGACTTCTTGTTTCCGCCCTTTCGAGAGTCTACTAATACCAATTGTAGCATTCTTAGCGCCACGAGCCATGAGTTTGGATCGTGAAGCCTTTGGTTTTGATTCGTCACGCTCATCGTATCGATGTGAGCGTGAGTCACGCTGTCTCCAGTGCAAGTCTTCGTCATCCAGTGGAATAGTACTTTCCGATTCGATTCGGTTCCCTAGTGAACGCTCATTTGCGTCCAACAACACCGTCAAACTTTCTGCATACGCTGTGACGGCCATTTGAAGGTCTGTCGGCCCAATGGCGTGTACCGCGAAGCTAGATGTTGGGGCATCGCAGGAACCGGCAAGTCCTGCAGAGAGTAATGTGTTGATACTTGCTTGGACTGACTCAGTACTCATGTTGAACATAGAGCTCAATGTTTCAATGGAAATACTCTCGTATTGCGAAGCCCGCTGGAATACATACGTTCGCAAAGCTTCTCGCTTCAGCTCCATGACCACAAGATCAAGTACGGATTTGCGTGTTTCTTCAGATCCAGGCAATAGAGTCCAGCATGGCATTTCTGTGACGTAGTTCGATGCTGTGTGCCAGTCTCCTTCGATAAGATGTTTCGCTGCGCACATAACTGTATCTTTTATCCCTTCTGGAGGTCCACTGAATGTTTGCTTATCAAACATTTCGATCAGTCGGAGGTATGTGCGGTTCAGCATACGAGGCTGCTTGTTCTTGTTGAACATGGTGTGTGTATCTGTGAGCATGCTCGATACCAAATAAATACTTTCTAATAAATCCACATTGATTTGAGTGTGAAAAGGAACTTGCCGCCTTCGTTCTAATTTTTCTTGTTCAAAGTTGCGTTCAGTCGAATATCGACCTGGAGAAAAACCCTGCGCTAGAAGCTCTCGGACTTTACCGCTCGACAGCAACTCGGCCAAACATGTCTTTGCGGTACTAAAAGAGCCGCGCTGGAAAGCATGGAGACCAATCTGCGCCATGCATCGATTGAAAAGCACTTGCGTATCAATATCCATGTAATGTATACTCTCCTGAAGGTGAGACATCAACAGTTGCTCCCTCGCACCACGAAAGTCCCCACACGTAGACTTGTGGAACGTGTCGTAAAGTATAGCCCTAACTTTTGATCGCTGATCTCCCGAAGCGTATACATATTCTGTCAAGTTGCGCATCGTAGTGGCAAGCGTATCTGCTGGGAACATGACACCTTGTGGAAACCATGCACTTACATCAGTTATCAAAGTTTCGGTGAGGTCCTTGGCAAAGAAAGCTTCCATATTCGACACTTGCACATCTTCTGGCAACTCGTCAGCTTCTAAGGATGTAGCGGTTATGTGATCGACCCGATCGTTTGCAAAACGTCTCATCGCATCGTACGATGTTGGGTTCTTGCAGTGAAGACGAGCCAAAAGCCGGAGAGAGAGTTTTACTCGATTTTCACGGTCGTCCTGTTGCAAGTAATGACCCAGGATTTCGCGTATCAACATCAACAAGAAGCATTCATCTTGCAGTCGTGAGACATACTCCTTCGTATGGGGATCGATATTCTGTAATGACTTGACATACTCATCGTCCAATCTCTCTGTGAAAGCACATAGAGAGCCTGCTAGTTGAACCGGAGAATCACTCAATAGCTCATCCTTGTCCGGGCGCACTGATGGTTCTCCTCTCTCAACGAGTTCAATGTGCTTGTTGGCTTGGAGAAGTAGCAAAAGTCTAAGAATATTTGCGACACAACTTCTCCATGTTAATACTGGCATGTGTGAGGACATGCTACCAGTCATGTCAAACTGTGCACTTATAATATGGAGCAATATTTCGACTTCTTGTGCTGGACATTTCGCAAGAGTTGCAATATAGGTCAAGTGCTTCACGACGACTTGACGATCAGTACTTTTTTTGCCCCTCGACGCTGTCACGTCTTTCAACTTCTCATCGATCATTTCAAATGTTACGTCCTTCTTGTCTGCGTAGAGTAGGTAGTTTTTGTCTTTCTTATCTGGTTCTAATCCTGCGTTCAGAGCCACGTTCCCCGCGGCGAACTCTTCATCAGTTGCAGAATTGCTATCCGAGGCTGCTTCTAAATCCAACTCGTTTACCTTGACGTATTTTCCAATTCGCTGTCTAAGGGCTGACAACGCTTTCGAGCCCGTGGTCGACAAACTCTGCCGATGTTCTTTGTCTGCATACGCGGATTCAACGGTGCCGACGATCTGCTTTAAAGCACGTTTGACAAAAGTTGAAATGCGCTCGGGCGTCGCATAATGCTTCTCGACTTGCTTGATAAGCTTCTCAAATGATTTGACCAGGGATCCCCATTCATTGCTGTTGGCATCGCTCAAAACTTGAGAAACCGTTGCTCTGATTTCTGCGTGTCTACGCTCCTGCAAAAGAACTGTTTACTTGCCGACGTCAACTTGAGAGAAAACACGATACCTTGGCGCTTTGAATCACCCTTCTGTCGTCCTCAGAGCTGTCGGAGCTATCATCCTGCAAGTATCTGGACGAAGCGAGATCAGTATACATTGGTAAGCTGGTTTGTATTGTATACATACTTTGAAGCTCCTTTAAAACTGTCTTCTGACTCAGAGGATGACAAAGAAGAAGAAGAAGAAGAAGAAGAATCAGAAGAAGAATCAGAAGAAGTTTCCGAATCGTCTTCGCTCGTTCCGCTAGAGTCGGAATCAGTACCCCAAAATTTGCTCGACTATGCACGGGGAAACCAGCGTGAATTCGTCAGTAATGCACGACAAAACCCATCTGTTGCGTCCGACCTATCCAGGGAGAGGTCTTTCGCGGGCTCGAAGGCAGCCGCTTGACGCGGAGTATCGTATCAGCGACGCACCATGTCGTTCGTGTCCGCGCGAATTTGTTTGCGGTGAAAATTATCAGCTGTTTCAACGTCTAGTCGTGCGTGAATGTGGTCAGACCCGGCGACCGCACGAGGCCTCGTGCGATCGCACGGCGTTGGCGGCTCCGCTTCAGCGTTGTATACCAAATGTCCTTGGCGTATGTAGCGCATATAACGACGTATATACGTCGTTTCGCTGTCTTTATTTCAAGTGAAATCATGATTCAGCGATTCGTCAAAATATATATTTTCATATACAGTATCCGAAAGGATATTACGCAGTATTGCGCTATATTTCGAGGATTTTGTATCTGCATGCAACTCCGCCAGTATAGCGCGAGGCGTACCTTCGCTGGCGTTAGACTGCGGTCTATCAACGCTCGTGTAGGCGGTCACAGGGAACCGCGCGTATGTCATCGCATGTCACGTTCAGTTATAGAGTAAGCTCTGTATTTCTGGGAAAGTCCCGGCCCGGTGTGAAGTGCCAAAAAATAAGGAACGAAAAAAGAACCTTAGTGTCACGAGCCATGGGAGGGGAAGATCTATATCCACCAACACTGACAAAGCTAATGAAGTCGTTCAGTATGGTGCGCTTGTAAGACAGTATGTGTGTGTACCGTTTTGATAACTTGAACCAGGTTCCAGACCCCATGCTTCGTTACAAACAGCTGCTCTTCTTGGCAAAAAAACTACCACCTTTGTCAAAGGTGAGAACACTGTGAACTGTGGGGATGCTGAATTGATTGTTTTCGAATAGGATAAGCGAGTGGAAGCTAACAAGGTACGTCTCATGTGGACAAGGGTGGTTTGTATTGATCAAACTTGTTTCAGGTGCCCGGTTGTACTTCACAGGTGTGTGTGTGTGTGTGTGTGTGTGTGTGTGTTTGTGTCTTACTGAGAAGTGAACGAGTTGACCGAGACTAACATACGCGTATAGGTGTGGATTTCAGTGGAAATAATAGACGAACGGGTCATCATTAATGCCGATTCCGACTCACAATTAACCAAAGGATTAGCCGCGCTTATCGTTGAAGGATTGAGCGGCGGGAGCAAACAAACTATTCTAGACGTACCACCCACTTTCATTGAAAGTTTCGGGCTAAACCAAAGCTTGACCCCGTCTAGAACAAGTGGATTTCTCAACATGCTTCAAGTTGTGAAAGATAAGGTGCGACTGGGAGGAGATGTCTCAACGTGATGATATGAAGGGGGTAGGACAAAGATCTTTTTATTTTCGCAGCTGTCACGTCTTGTTGAGTTGACAGTAACCATAATCTTAAGGCGTTTCGTCCCGGAGCATTGTTCGAACGCCACTCGTGCTTCGCTAATCACTAATTTTTAGCGCATAGCACCCTGGTCTAAGATGATCTGTGAAAAATGTGTAAGATAAAATTACTTGCCAAACAACTCCGTCGTACTCTTTCGGAGCCATTTGGCTACCCAACTAGCATTTCGATCTTGGACGGAGACAATTCTGTGAACGAATTGAATGAAATACCGTTAGTTTGACACGAGTAACTCACCCAGAGTATTGCTGTGAAGTATTTTCTGAAACGTCCGCTCGGTCGGTCATGGAAAAATCTGGGCAATTTTCACAACCAGTTTCCAAAAACTGTTTCAAAAGCTTACAGACGACACCGCATCGATCAAATGGCTATTTACCTGATCGAATGTTTTCACCAAACCACATCGCCGACATGCTCTAGTGTGCTTGGACGAAGCGTCTAGTGGGGGGGCAGCAGGTTCCACCACAGAGTTTGCTGTCGACATGCCGTTGTCACGCTGTAGGAATGACAACTGAATAACACGTATGTGTAAGTGTGCCCGTGTCACTAAAAAAGTCAAGCTTCGCGATGTGCGTTTGCCCGCGTTGTGCCGTGGCAGCAGTGGGCCGATCTCGCGTCTCGCTGCGCTCCTCCGCACACAAAGCAATGTACATAGGACGAAGAGTGCTGTATTACGCAATGCGTCGCCGTGTTTAATGATGAGCATTTCAACGCCGAAATATGATGTTCCACGGCACTCAGACGGAAAAAACACCACGAGATGACGATTTAACCTCTATCTGGGTCTTTTTGGGTCTTTCGAACCCGAGTACGTATGGCCGCAGGCGCGGTGCAGCGCACCCCACACACCAAGACGCTTTCGCGGACGGAAGTGTGGATGCACTGATGTACCCGACGTTTGAAGCCGTGATCGAAGGCAAAGACTACTCCTTTCCAGACGAAGAAACGAAAATCTTAGCGTTCTGGGAAGAAATAGATGCTTTTCAAGAGCAGTTGAGACGAACAACCGGACAGAAAGAGTTTGTATTCTTTGACGGGCCGCCATTCGCTACAGGTTTACCACATTATGGACACATTCTCGCTGGAACTATCAAGGACATTGTCACTCGATATGCTTCGACCAACGGATTCCACGTTGAACGTCGGTTTGGTTGGGACTGTCACGGTTTGCCCGTCGAGCACGAGATTGACAAACTTTTCGAAATTAAAGGAAAAGAGGACGTACTTGCGATGGGTATAGACAAGTATAATGAAGAGTGTCGCAGTATTGTTATGCGCTACTCCAGCGAGTGGCGCAAAACAATCACACGTGTTGGGCGATGGATAGACTTTGACAATGACTACAAGACATTAGATCCGACGTTCATGGAGAGTGTTTGGTGGGTTTTTCAGCAACTTCACGCAAAAGGTCTTGTATATCGCGGGTTCAAGGTTATGCCCTATTCAACTGCGTGTAATACACCGCTTTCAAACTTTGAAGCTGGTCTTGATTACCGTGATGTATCAGACCCTGCCGTCTTAGTAAAGTTCCCTTTACAGAATGAGACAAATACTTTTTTTGTAGCTTGGACAACTACGCCATGGACGCTTCCAGCAAACATGGCTTTGTGCGTCAACCCTGAGTTTGACTACTGCTATCTGAGAAACACTGACAGCGAAGTTCTCATAGTCGCTGACTTGCGCAAGTCTTTCATTCCTGGCGCTACAAAAAAAGGCAGGTCGAACGTACTTTCCGACGGCTGGAAGGTCGAAAAGATAGTCAAAGGGCTTGAACTTCAAGGTTATCGGTATACTCCGCTTTTTAACACGTTTGATGAGGAATATGGTGCAAATGCGTTTGTTGTTGCGTGTGACAAATACGTATCTAGCGATTCGGGGACAGGAGTTGTACATCAAGCGCCCGCATACGGTGAAGATGACTATCGTGTATGCATTGAAAACGGTATTATTGAGAAAGGACGTACGCTGCCAGATCCGGTGGATGCAAATGGCTGTTTCACCAAAGAAGCCCCTGAGTCGGTTGTTGGTTTATATATCAAAGATGCTGATAAACACGTGATTCAACTACTGAAGGATAAGAGTCTTTTACTAGATAGCGCACGGATTGTGCACTCATATCCGTTCTGCTGGAGATCCAAAACCCCACTCATATACCGGGCGGTGTCTTCGTACTTCGTACGAGTCGAGAAAATCAAATCTGAACTGCTTAAGAATACTGCTGAAACAAAGTGGGTGCCTGCTTACGTCCAGGAGAAACGTTTTCACAACTGGATTGAAGGTGCCCGTGATTGGGCAATCTCGCGTAACAGATATTGGGGTACTCCAATGCCGGTATGGCAGTCTCCCGACGGCGATGAGACTATTGTTATTGGTTCTATTGCGGAACTCGAAAAGTTGACTGGTTGCAGCGGTATTTCTGACATTCATCGTCACAGGATTGACCACTTGACAATACCATCTCAACGCGGCCCTGACTTTCCAGCTTTGCACAGAGTGGAAGATGTTTTTGATTGCTGGTTTGAAAGTGGTAGCATGCCTTACGCACAACAACATTTTCCGTTTGAAAATAGCGAAAACTTTGAGCAGAACTTCCCTGCCGACTTTGTTGCCGAGGGTCTGGATCAAACTCGAGGTTGGTTTTACACGTTGATGGTATTGTCAACTGCGCTTTTCAACCGTCCTGCGTTCAAAAATTTGATATGTAATGGTCTAGTACTGGCGGCGGATGGTAAAAAGATGTCCAAGTCACTGAAGAACTATCCAGACCCGAACGAGGTTATCAACAAGTACGGTGCGGACGCGTTGCGCCTTTATTTGATCAATAGTCCCGTTGTTCGAGCAGAGTCACTGCGATTTAAAGAAGAAGGAGTATTCGCCGTGCTTAAAGACGTATTTTTGCCGTGGTATAATGCATATCGTTTTCTTATTCAAAACATATTACGAATTGAAGTCGAAACGAAAACGCCGTTTGTGCCAAAGCAAGCACAATTTACTGTCGAGAATCCATTAGATACTTGGATACTGGCTGCATCGAATTCGCTGATCGTTTTTATTAAAGCCGAAATGCGTGAGTACCGATTATACACGGTAGTGCCCAGATTGGTGCAGTTCATCGAGCAGCTCACAAATGTGTACGTACGGTACAATCGTGGGCGTCTGAAAGGGAATAACGAAGACTCGTTACAAGCGTTGAACACGCTATATGCCGTTTTACTATCACTGTGCAAAACAATGGCACCATTCACACCTTTTTTCGTCGAAACGATGTACCAGAACCTGAGAAAATGCATGGAAGATGCTGCGGCGAGTGTACACTTCTGCGAATTTCCAAGCGCTGACTCTGGAATTGAAAATGAACAGATACAATTATCAGTTTCTCGAATGCAGAATATCATAGAGATGGGTCGGATGATTCGCGAACGGCGCGCCAAACCTCTGAAGCTGCCTCTTTCAACCGCTTTAGTCGTTCATAATGATGAGCAGTTTTTGAGTAGTCTTTCAACTGACCTGAAAGCATACGTCATGTCTGAGTTGAATGTGCGCTCTCTTGAAATCTCGTCTCAAACTCGAAATTTTGTTGCACAAAAAGCGTGCCCTAACTTTTCAACTCTTGGTAAGAAAGTTGGCAAGCATATGAAGGCAGTCAAAGCAGCTATAGAGCGCATGTCTACGGAAGAGATAGACGCGTTTTTGACAACTGGGTCAGTGCGAATTGAAGAGTTCACGCTAGGATCAGACGACATTCTTATCAAATATGAGTTTGGCGATCGATTAAACGAGCAACAGGATGCGATTTGCGACGCTGATGGGTTGATATTGATACTTGATCTAGAGATAGATCAGTCTCTGCTGGACGAGGGGCTTTCTAGAGAAGTCGTCAACCGCATCCAAAAGCTCCGCAAATCGGCAGGTCTCTCTGTAACCGATTCCATTGACGTATTTTACTCGATATTGAGTGGAGCCGTTCAGGCCCAAAGTGCACTGCGTCGCATTTTGACGCAATGCGACTCTCACTTTGACGCCACGTTCGATCACAATCCAAGAGATGCGGCTGAGATGTCGACGGAACATGTAACCATCGGAGAAGAACTAGTCGTATTGAGCAATGGCGCATCACTATCTTTAAAATTAGTCCGTGCGGGGGCAACCTTTTTGGACGAAGACGTCCCAATTGGGCTCAACGCATATCTAAAGTGTAGAGATTACAATGCGATGAAGGCAGAACGACTAAGAACATGTGTCAGGTTGGATGGTCAAAATATAAGTGAGCAGATTCACAAGCTTCATTTCGGAACTTCTTGACTCCATATTGTAGATATACGTCTACAAGAAATAGCTATGCCATAAAAAAGTCTGGTCCTAGTACACCCGTGGCAACTTTCGCCTTATTAAACCGGAAAAGAAGTCGAAACCATTTCCGTCCGGACTTAGTTCAAATTTACTTCCATAACTGTCCTCTGCAAAATACAACATAAACTGTTCGCGGCTTTCCAAAGTAAAATTCCTTACCAGCAAGAAGAAGTCCAGTCTCGGTTAGACCTTTGACTGTCATTTCAATGCGCCGAAGAGCACCTTCTTCGTTTTCGACTATCGTGACTTGCTGGTTCGTGTGCAGCCAGTGCTTTGTGTACTCGCCCTACGGGGCAAGATTAGCTTCGCGTCAGTGTCACACAACATTTCCTCACCCTGATACTTTTAAAACCGGCCTCGCTAAAGGTCAGGTTCAAACGCGTAAAATGCCCTGTCACCATGTAAGTGCGCGTTCCGCCTTCAATAATATAGTCTTCACCTAAGAAGGTTGCCACCAGAACTTCACGTTTCATCTGCTCCCCGGTTAGAAAATGCGACGCTAAAATATTGAGAATGACTGACACTTTGTGCGGCATGCTGTTCAAGAACGTCGGCCAAACACAACGTTGGTTCCTACATACATCGCCTCAAACTCTAAGATTCCAGGTTATCTTCGCGCTACCTTATTATGCAAGTTGAATCCGATTCCAATAGTTGTACAGAAGGCACCATCGCTGTATGCAGAGTTGCACAATATCCCGCCTATCTGGGTAATATTTAAATACGCTACAAATTCATGTATTGTCGTCGCACTTTTTGGTTACCATAATATAAATCGTTTGGCCATTTGATCTTCAACCCAGGAAGCACTTCTTTTTCGCCAACGCGGCCCTGCACATGAGCAGTGTACTCCTTCACAGCCTACGAACATAAAAAATCAAGTTCACAGACACCGCCAAAAAATAAACGACGACCTCAACCAAAGCCAGACTCGCAATGTACTGAACGCAAGGAAGTGTACGCCCGTCTCTAGTTAAATTGTGAGACTCGATCGCGTCGACAAGACGAAACTTCACCTGAAGTTGCATGTAAAAGAAAACATTAAGCAACCTTCGTTTGACGTCCATAAGTTGTTGCTGTTCAAATTGCTCATGTGTATACAGGCGATGTGAATACGCAAACTCACCCTCTGCCCTTGCCGTTCGATTGCGTGTCACAAATAAGTAATGTACCTTCCGGGAAAAGTCTTGCATTTCTGCGATAATCGGGTTTGAGTGTCAAAACGACAGGCGTGTCACTTCGCAACGCACTCGCTGAGAAGTTTTTGCGTAGATACCAGGGCAGACCCTACGAGCAAACAACGTCCCATTTTGCACGCATCGTCAAGGTGTGAAAAAAACTCGTGCACTTTGAAATTGGCACCAGATAGACCATCTGCCACGCGACTGGAACATGTGAACCTCTGAACGTCAAGAAGAAAATAAAACTTACCACAATCCAATCGACTTTTTTAACGCAACTCTTCCGGAATCGCGAAGCTGAAAACACCTTGAATTTATAATCTTAACCGAACTTTGAACATACCACTTCCGATGTTGAATGGATCTCTACTCGATTATCACAGGTGTTGCACATGGCCTTCTGAAAGCTAGAGAACTAGTAAATTGGAGAAAGAACTCAGTTACCGAGGTGAATACAAACCTGTTACAGCGCCGATGCGCACGTGTACTCAAGGGGCGACCGATTCCAGCTACGTCGACACCGATTCGCACACTGTTCATATGGTAGCAGCGCGATTTAAGTTACCGACGACGGGAAGTGACGTTCGCAGTTCAATTGGCGTTCACATGCATCTGCCATAAACACGCACTGGCAAGTCTAACTCATATTGATGCGCGTGGTCATACCGCGCCGCATAGGTCGACACCTACAATGAGCAGCGGCCTTTCAATCCAAAATATTTTTCCGCGATCGTACTAGTGCGTTGTTTGCTTCAGAAGAGCGCAGCAAACGAGGATGTTAGCTGGAAAACAAGTTGACAAAGGCGACAGTGTTTTAGTAGAAAGTGATATTTTTGGTGTGCAAGTAAAGGAAGGCGCTGTGAACGTTCTCTGCGCACACTGCTTGTGCGAGTGCCGTTCATTTGCTGAAACCTCGAACTGTACACTGGACGGAACAAAGTACGGAGCTGTCGCCAGTGACTGTGACGACAGTGATACAGAAAACAGTTTATATAAAAATACACCCAGAGCAAAACCTTGTCCCTTCGGGTCATCTTGTCTATCCAAATTCTGTTCTGATGCATGCATTCAAAATTCAACAGGTCACCACTCACTTTTTGGTTGGCACGCATTATGCTGCCTTGGCGACAGCTTCGCTCTCAGGAGCGCATCCACTGAGTTCCATCGATTCTGCTTGAACACGAGTGAGACATTTTGGCTGACAGCCACCATGATTGCTAAAACGATGGACCCGGCATCAACGACGACAATGCATACTTTGATAAACGCGGCAGACTTCAGCTTATCTTGGAGCGCGGTTGCAGCCCGTAGTATTTTAGACAGTAAAGTTGTTCGCTACGAAGATTTTCTGTTTGTTCAGAACCAAATGGACGATAACCTCTGTCAAGCATGGCAGTTACTGGTCGCCTTTTGGTCACATTTCACAGATGAGATTGTTCAGCGAACTCTACGAGATTTGACGCTTGAAGTATTTTCCCATCTTGCGGCTATAATCGAGCTCAATTTCAAGCCTGTCTCGTTGGACTCTTTTAGCGCAGAGGGTCTAACTGAAGAACGTGTTGCAAAACTAGCGCAAAGTAGTCGTTTGCTTTCTAGCAGCGCAAAGCACGCGATCGTGCGAGACAAACAGATTAAAAAGAGATCGGACTCTTCTCGTGAACTTATTCTCTGTCGTGATAGGAGCTACCGTTTGCTGATCTTTTCTCCCCGTCTCTTGGGGCTTACTCATAGCTGCTCGCCAAATACACAGGTAGAAGTTGTTTACGATTCGGGTGTACTGAAAACGAAGTTATTAGCTCTTCAGAATATTTCTGAGCACGAGCAACTCACAATATCTTTTGTAGGCATGTCAAGTCTAGCCGACACTCGCCGACACAGGCTCGTGTCACAATTTGGCATTTGGTGCGCGTGTGCTAGATGCAGCTGGGAGAAGAAGGAGTATCATCACGATTTAGAAGAGAGAGCGTTGTATCGACTGGGCCTGCAGTACCTCGAAGAAGAACAATTTCAGGAGTCTGAAGCTGTGTTCAACTTTGCACTTACAAAATGGATTGGACCCGAGTTACTACACTCTCTCGGTCAAGCTGTATTGGGTCAAGGTAAATGGCGCTCTGCACACGAAATATGGCATGCAGCGCACGCGATGTTTCCAGGACATGAATCACTTGCAGAACAGGTAAGGAAAGACCGAGCGTACAGTATATCTCTGGCGAGCGTACAAGCAAATGTCGAGGTCTCAAACTTGCAGCCCACCGGCGTTCATGGTATTATGCTGTCATCACAACCGATACTTTCACCAGTGAGTTGCACACATTGGGTACAAATTGCTGAAAGTGCGGCAAAGAGGGCTAATGGCTGGAGTAGAAGGCGACACCGCGCTGTCCCAACAACAGATTTACCCATCCACGACATTCCAGAGCTTATAGGCGCTTGGAACGAGTTAATGGCCGATACTATATGTCCATTACTTAGTAACGCGATTCCTGGAGTGGCAGTGCATGATATTAAAGTCCATGATGCGTTCATTGTGAAATACGACGCCACACATGGACAACGCTTTCTACCTCTGCACACCGATGAGGGCGACTGGTCTCTAACTTTAGCATTAAATGATGAGAGTGAATACGATGGCGGTGGCACTCTTTTCGACGAGCACCAGCTTCTAATACGCCCAAATATTGGCGAGCTTGTTGCTTTCAGGAGCTCTCTTTTGCACGCGGGCGCACCACTTCTGACGGGTACGCGATATATAATCGCTGCCTTCCTTTACATTGCACAGCTAGACCTGAAAGACGCAAGGCAAAGTGTCTGACGATTACTTCAGTACAAATGGGTAGCACGATGCCCGCATTAGACACTGTACTTTTCTATTACCCATGCCAGGTATCGATGAGAGCTTGGATTCATCTGCTCGAAATATATCGGACAACGTATTGAAGTTTTGTAGGAGTGAACAAATATCGTTTTTGCCAACATGCTTCAGACCATTCAGTATTATCGACACACGCAAAAAATCACTTCCAGTACTTGATATGTTTTGTGACATGCACCGATCGCTCAGTGACACGACTGATTCTAAGTACAGTCCGACCTCGAGCAGTGAAAACACACAAATCAAAGTGCAGAAGTGGAAAAGGCACTGTGAATTGATTCGAGGTAAATTGCGAACTGCAGCCTCGTCATCCACGTGTATCAGCACCACACACAAAGAATATCTATGTGCAACAGATACGAGACGATCACGAAAACCGCCGGGATTCGACAAAACAAAATTTAACGAGGCATACAGAATGCACATATTTGGTGTAATGATAAAGTCTGGCGCCATTTGATCGACGTAAACATAAGGCACCCGTATGGAGTCCACTAATTTGCTTCCCATATGCCTCGCTGCAACAAGTAAGCTAGTTTGTTGCGACACCATGTTTTGTCGTAAGATGGAAAATCTTTGGAAATCGAATACAAAACACCGTTCTGCAAACGGCCTTCTCTCGTATGGTCGTCGCAAATAAGGTTACGATGTCGCTGTCATGTCTTACGAGGTCTGGAGGGTAGCCCGCCCTTTAAGCGCGCGACAACGATTACCAACGTTTAAATGTTCGTAATCGTCAAAAACGTTGGTATATAATTTAATTTGGTCAAACGCCACTAAATTTGCCTGTTTTCTCTTAGGGATCCCTCCTGTACCATACACGTGGTATGGTACCACGTGTGTCATGTAGTGTAGACACAGGCGTTAGCATTACTATAATACTGGATTGGGTTCATTCCATGTGCATTATCTCTCATCTTGTAGCGCGGATTTATGCTCGAGATCTGTGCTCACGACCGTTTCTAGCGAAGTAACACTGATGGCTGCTTAGGAATACGTAACGATGGCAGTGCGAAGTAAGATTCACTACATCTCAATTTGATGAATCACACAGTGTTAAAAATGCCGGACAACTTGGCCACTCAACACAGCAAGCTGCGTTCGCTCGAACTGTTTCTAGAACGTCTCGAACAGAGACTAGACCGGGCGCTAGATGGTAACAACATACTTTTACCTTGCGGCGGTCTCGTTCAAAAAAGCTTGGCGGACGTGGAAAGAGCGAAAAGATACTGTAACATACTTCTAAGTCGTATGAATGTGCTAGTCATGGGCCGAAGCTTCGCCCACAAAGCAGCGTTGATAAACGAAATTGTGAAAGAACGCATGATAAGTGACAACTTATATCACAGCATCATACACCAGGAAGATATTGTGGCGACATACACCCTTTCATATGACACTAGTAGGAGACACGATACCCCTCCCACCGATGCACAACTTCAAGACATTTTTGAGCGGCTCACGACAACTCACAAACATATCACAGCTGAAAGGAATGAAATATTGCCTGAAAATATCGAACACTCGCACATTATATATAAAGTCCAGTGTGGTACAAGAGTACGAGTACGGGTTGTCTTTGAGAACCACGAAGACATACAAAAAATACTTTCGCAGGCTGAGTGCGCGGCGTCAGCAAGAATACACGAGGTAAGAAGTCATCGGATTTTTTCTCAGTATCTTAAATCGTGATGAAAATCTTAGCGCGACCAACTCAAAGCGTTCATTCAGTCTCTATCTCAAGATGGAATCGATTCTCACGCAGCGACTCTACTTTCTGACGGACAAGTTGATGAGTCAGTCTTAAAACGCTCAATTTCACTGAAGAATTTGATTAAAAAGTGCGATCAACTGTCATTCAAGGAGAATGACATCTTTCACGAGTTACTGGGAAATACCCTGACATACACTCCAAGTGTGAACATCCAGACGGGGAAGACATTGAAAGAGCACGTTGCGAGAGCCCACATTTTTGTACAGCGGTTCTCCTCACCTGAAAACCTGATCTGGAGCGTAATTAAGGGAATAGTGATCGAAGTACCTGGTACTACCTTGGACGAAATTGATTCAACGTTCGTGAATTTACCACTTGTGCGAACGTCAGATATGAGATCACGAAATTTCGTGCAAAGTATTTTAGATACGTCTCACACACTGCTTCATGTATGCGATGAGCGGAAAGTGGACGGCGACATTCGACGCTTGTTGAAAGACTCACTGTTCGTGAACAATCTCTCGAGGCGGCCGAGTGAATATCGTATGTACACTGTTGTCATATCTAGAACAAGCGAACGAGTGGCGATCGAAGATATCGAAAATCTAAAGAAAAGACTTCGCAAGGCGAAACAAATAGAACTCGACTCAATCTTCTCAGGTGCTTTTTTGATGCGTCGCGATCATTCTGATCGATCGGCAAGTATCGTACATGGAAATAGCGTTGATATTCTCACACTTGTAGGTGCGGATGCTGCGAAAGAGATGTCAAATATTGTGAAAGCACTTGGACCACATTTATGCCATTGTCAAAGAGTCGCTAAGTACGAGCATGAGAGACTGGAGAGATTTGTTACGATCATCTGCGACAATTTGGAAAGTGGTTTGGAATCGCCGAATGTAACTATGGGCAATTGTACTGAGCGGCGAAATTATTTCAATCATCAGATCTTGACAACATTGGCGTATGCACGCTCAAACAAAGATACAGAAGTCCCGGAATTCAATCCTTCTTCCGATTGGACAGAATGGTTTCACAGGCTATTCGCATGTGTTGAAACACAAATGGCTCAATCGATGGAAAATTTCAAGCACGGTTTGAATGGTGCTTTGCACGAGGCTTGTCGGATGGGTTCGGTTGAAAACCTTATCGCGTTCCGAGAGCATTCGCTAGAAATATCGGACCGCAAGAGAAAACGGCAGCACTCTGCATACAGCTTCGATTTCGAGGAATGTGATGCTTTCAGATTACTTTCTTCATACGTTCATGCGGCGACTCGACACGAGCTATCGCACCGTATTTGGTCTGATTTGAAAAGCTTGAACAAGGTCATTTTGACCAAGTTCCGTAGTCATTTACTCTATCAACTCTGTTACGCTGGCGTACATCGTCACTCAAAAGCTGTGCTGCGGAGATCAATATGGTGTTTTGCTCGCCACTGCGAACAAAGTTTCAACACGTTAGTGACACGTGAATGGATATATAATATACTGGGAAACTATTCTATCCATTCTTTCCACGAAGCACTTAATGCTGAACTCAATTCAAATCAATCAGAAACGTCACAGGTGTCAGAAACTATGCGCAGAGTGCTCGAAAGCGTGCACAACGACGTTGCGCTGATTTTCACATCGCGACTTCGGGCGATTCAATACGTATATCACCTAGGTACTTATCATTTGTTCGGAATCAGCAACGTCGTATCTTCTTCACGTGAGAGTATCACACACAGCCGCCTGAGTATGAGTCTGCATTTCCCACTGTACCATAGGACGAGTGAAAAGTCGTGTATTACTTGGGAACTAGTATCGCTCAACTGTGCAACGAACTCAACTACTACGCAAAAGGCAACTCTTGGCGATAGAGTAGGCCGGGCGCTTGGCTTATCGTGTGACAAATTTATGCAAGTTTCAACTCCGCGTGAAACTGTGAAGAGCAAACTTGATTTGTCAAGTGCGACTTACCATCTGAATAGAGTAGTAATAGACGCTCTTCAATTTATCGAGAGAGAGAGCTCGAGACGAAATACTTTTTTTAGAGTTTGGGGTAGCGACTTACTCGCTACGTTCTACTTTTTTCGTGAAATATCAACCGGCATAGTTCGAGAGACGACCGATGCTATATTGCATCGCTTTTCCGCTCTCTGGTTGATGCAGAATGCAAGCATAGATGGAATATACTCGATCGAAGATTTCCTCTTTTACAACGAGGGTTACTATGTGTTACGTCGTCTTGGCTATGAACACGATAGACTATGGGGGCTCATCAGACAGAGTGCTGTGAAGTTGAATACAGCTCTGACAGACTATTTGGGTTTGAAAGGCGACGATAACACCCATCACGGCGGCATTAAATTCGACGAGCTCAGTACTGCAATGGTGTGGTCCTTCTTTCTGAGCGGTAATGACCTTGGGATCCCAGGAACGAACGCAATGAACGTAGATGCACTCCTTGCGACTCGAGGTGCACTAATCCTTCCGGTAAGATCTCTTCGTATAATTTTGTTGTCATTTGAACCTTCAGTAGACGAAATTTTCAACTGCGAGATATTTTCGAGATACATGTTACTTCGTCACTCACCGAATATTTACTCGAAGTGCATGGTGTCAGTTTTCATTGATCCCCGATGAATGGCGTCGCGAGGAAAGGTTCCTTCGATTCTATCTACCGTGTCTCATAGAAGCAACCGATGTCGAACTTGTTGGGGAGTTCGTACAGGCTTTGCGTTGTATCGGTGTATCTGATTCGGACAAAGATCTTCGCAACGCGCGTGTTTTTTTGGTAAATTCGAGAAACAAAAGCACGGTACGACCGCGCGTTTGCATATTTCGTTTTGTATTCTACTGACTAAAGTCGCCATGTAGAGTGGCTGGCTGAGCGAGCACACGGCGTTCGAGACCCAATATCATGCGACTGTCTGCAGCGTAGGGGCTTTGATGGACCATACATACAAGGTACTGCAATTAAAAAGCTCATTTAACGCTATTGACGTCGATCACAGGGCCATGTTTCGCTGCACAGCCAATCCGGTCGTACACTGTAAGATCAGCTAGGCTAAGGTCTACTGGAAGTGCACATTCAATATGGCTTTGGGTACGCCTATGTGTGACCCGCGGCATCTCCTAGAATTTTGCCATCGCATGCCACTATCTTCATAGATGGTGCTGAATGTTCTATGGTGTTTCCCTGTGAGTTGACACTTTTTAAGCAAACATCTTCGAGAAGAAACGTCCAGACATTGTCGCAGAACCTATAAGTATGTAAATTCCCCTTTATGGTAAGTTTTGAGTTGGTTGTTTTTAGTTCGCTCGCCATGCTTTTGTCGAACTCGGCCAGTACTTTCATAGCCAGCATTGGAGCGAGCTCACCGCTAGTCACCATATCATCTAGCGCATCTGTCAGCGCCATTCCTAGAGTTGAACGCCTGTAAAGCTCAAGGTTCTGTTGCTGTGAGCGTGTGAGTTTCGATCTCAAAATGACTGGACGTGCTTACCGCAGACATAACCGGTTGGGAATGAAATTCTGTACGACGTAAGATGATGAAGAAAGTGGAACGAATGCCTGTGTCTTTCGACGTAATTTTGTACTGGTTTTGCTCCTGCAACTGCGTGCGAAACTTCGAATTGCACACGCCCTCCTGTACGTGTGACGTCTGGATTTCCCACAAGCGTGCGTATATTGTACTCTTGTGTACACGATTAGTTTAAATTTCGGCTAAACTACTAGTTCAGTAGTTTAACATCCAGCGTAATTCCGACATAAATAACTAGGACGACTTTCCACGTCAAAACATTGTAGACCGCGGCACACGTCGCGCACGGTCGGCAACAGCCACATCGCGAGGCCCTGTATACTGCATGTATACTGCATAGTATCACGACTTAGACAGTGGCGCACCTCGCATGTCTACACTGGGATGTTTTACAGCTGAGGTTTCGTGTGGTCAACTATTGAATTCAAAAGTTGTTTAAAATCGTTCTTCACGTAGGAGATGTGCTTTCTGGCGGAAGACTTACATATTAATATAGTTCCAAATTTTACCTTAAGTCAGGTTCGAACCATTAACGTTGCCCCGACACGAGCTTGACGCGACTACACAGGCGCAAGATGTTCATTTGCTGAGTAGTGAGGTGCATATTTCAGCGGTTGCATATATTTCGACTTAACCTTCGTTGATAAGCTCGCGGGGTTCACCGCGGCTTTCACGCAGACATCACCTCTCTGGATTGCATTGTACCTAAAAAAATGTGGCAAATGCAGCATGGTTCCTGAGGAACGAACTGGTCAACTGGTGAACTGGCGGACTTATTTGGACTGTCAGTCACTGAGCCGTCTCATCGAAAGTGAGAGAAAGACCCTCAACCCCAAGGTGGGTTTAAAGTACTTCGAATGATACTTTACTCATTTCATTAAAGGATATCGACTTTCGGGCTACGGAAACCTTAGAAGGTTTGTGCAAGGCTGCTCACGGTGACATTGGTGATTGGATCCGTGTGCTCGATCTTCTGGTACGTATTTCTCTATCGGTGTATTAACGAATGGTCTATGACGAATTTTGAACAGCTTGAACTTGCCGCTGTCCGTAAGCAAAAACTCAAAACATACCTGATGACGCAAAAAAAAGAAGAGTTTGTGAAGGTGTGGAAGGAAAAATTTTCTTTTTGTTGCGTCTAAACGTGTGCTCAGGGTTTATATTTCAACAACTTTACAGCTGCCGAACTCAACACGATACGGATGTTTTTGTGGCAGAGTACCTCGATTTTGTCCGACGTAAGCTACGGGGCGAACGCATAGGGGAAGATGTGGAGACCATGGTTTTCACGCTATAGCAAATTTCCTTCTCAGTGTCGAGCACCGGTAGACATACGTCATTTTACAAGCGTGTTTAATTCCGATGCAAAACGAGCCAAATTGAAATTGTCCTTCACTCTGCTTTTACCATTCGCGCCCATTTCATCCGCTTTTTTTGGATTTGTGTAGAGCACGTACATGCTTTCTGCGAATTCCTATCGAGAGGTCAGAATTTGAAGGTACCACCAATTTCTCGACTCACCTCCGGCGAACCACTCACCAAAAGACCCGTCACTCCGTGAACTATAGTTTCGCACGGACCGCCAGAGTCACAAGCGATTACAGGTCTGCCTGCAACCATCGATTCGAGTGGGGTAATACCGAAGTGCTCGTTGACAGGTGTATACAGTAGTGCTATCGTCTCCTTAAGGAGGGCGTGTTTTGTTGCATCGCTCACAGACGGTAAAAATAATATTTCACGATCGACGTTCAGCGATTTTGCCAATCTACACGTATAATTGACAAAAAGTGAGACACAGACTCATACCTTCGAAGGGACACAGACTCATACCTTTTTAGCTCATGGAAATGCTCCACATTTTCTCGCACACTTTTGTCATATCCTCCAGCCAATATCAAGTAGGGCATCTGACCCGGTTGCACCGCTAAACGGTTGCGAAGAGTGCCGAATGCAATTATAGTGGAATGGAGCCGTTTTTTACGTTCAAACCGATTAATTGAAAGGAAAAAAGAACGTCGGGCTTTTCTGAGAACTTCGTTAGTTAAATATTGACTACCAGACTGGTTCTTACGCACCCAATATACTTTGGAGACGAAACTTGCGGTATGTGCTGAATTCAGGTCAAGGAAAAGTGTTGATAATTGAAAACGTTTTACCGATATAGAGCTGATATTTCCGATGGTAGGGTAGAGTACAAATGGAACCACATCATCCCAACGACCAAAGGATGAAGCGTACGCTGTCGAAGTAAAATCACTGTTTACGACAACTTTATCTGTCTATGATCAACCACATGAAATGGAAAACGATAAATATAGTACACGACATACCAACGACATGGCGAACCCTTCTAGCGCATCAAACGGCAAGCGGTACATCTTTCGCAGCAAACTTGCCCGCCGAGCTAAGAGCTTGTCCGGGAAATGGCAGTAAAATACTATCTTCGCCGTAGAAAACACCCTGCACACAATGACGGGCAAAAATACCTAATGACGACAACTATCAACGCCCGAATACGCTAATATCGATCGAAATCGAACCTGATCAATTATTACTGTATCGAGCTGCTTAACTTCAGCGAGCATACATATCTGAACAGTTCTGCTAAAAATGTTTAAACTTTGAAGAGATCAGCCGACTTACCGTCGCCCAAGCACACCGAATATTCGTCAATAAGACGCGAAAGTATCCGAGGACACTACAAGGGAACCACCCACCGCGCACATGTACCCACGCCGCACGTTTTCCTGAAGTACGCTGTTAGCTTCAGCGAAAACAGCGGTGCCAGTACAAACTCACCGAAAGAAAGCGTTTCCTTGAAACAATGCGATTCATCATGATGTCCAGTGTAGACACAGACCTTGTCACGCTTCAACGGTTTACTCGGTGCAATAAAAGTGCGTCTCTCACCTCTTCCCCACTTAGCTGCAGACAACTAACTACGTCTAAGACGAGCCTTTCAGCACCACCTGCTTTCAAACTTTAACGAAGTATTCGAGTAGCCGACCGTCGACGCGCACCAATTCCCAAGTCGGGATGTACGATCCCTATCATTAGCGCGCCGCGCGCGTTTCCGCAGTTATCCCTAAGACTTCTCGAAATCCTAACGACATCTTAGGGCAACGGAGCGTCGCGTTTTACATGCGACAAGGCGAGGTACATACAATAATTAAAAACCCCCTACCAGGGTATAGCTAAAGTTAGATAGTCTAACTTTAGCTTTGTTCACGGTACGGTCCCGACGTTCTTAGCGTCGTGCCGTGTGGCGCGTACAGCCTGCACTACCGAGAGAAATTGTGGCCCGATAAGACTCGACGTAGTATACACGGGCTACCTACACTTCTACGTCGACACGCCATCACAAGTGACGCAGTAGAGCACCTCGATGCTACATTCACTCGAAAGTGCCGGATCAGGCTTACTTCTCGCTTTCTCTTTTGACATCGAAAACGTTTCACCACAACGACTGGTTCTGATCACAGTACTTAACACTATCTTTACAGTCGCACTATGTAGTCGTCTTTTCTACTCCTTGGAACTTGAGCGGGGACTGAGGCCCGCATTGGCCAACGCTTTGCAGAAGTTACCCTTTGTAAGCAGTTATGTGCATAGACTTCAGCGGAAAGTAGTGACCGAGTTGGAAGGTGAAAAAGGTGGAAGAAACCGGTCGAAAATTCGTACAACCCTACCGCAAACAGGTCTATCTTTCGACGCTCTGTTGGCGAAGTGTGAGCGTTTAAAGCAGGAGGCTCCCTCACTTCACACCGAACGAATGTCAGGGGCCATTTATGTTTCGCCAGCCTCTGAAGCATTTAAACTGTGCACATCGATATACTCGATGTTTGCACATACCAATCCTTTACACGGGGATGCATTTCCAACAATTTGTGCGATGGAAGCAGACGTTGTATCGTTTGTTGCGTGCTTGCTTGGCGCAAAGAATGATGATGACGTATGTGGAAATTTAACTTCAGGTGGCACTGAGAGCATCTTGAGTGCGATTCGTACTTCCCGTGATTACATGCGTGCTACACGAGGTATCAACAAGCCTGAAATGTAAGTTTTCGATCCAAACTTGCGGATGCCATCATTCTAACTTTCATTTCATATACAGGATTGCAGCGGTCTCAGCTCACGCTGCCATATACAAAGCCGCCGAGTATTTCAATATTAAACTTATGTTGATAGGCACCGATGAGCAAGGTCGCCTAAATATTTCCGAGCTGAAACGGAAAATGAACAAAAACGTTATTTTGGTTTATGCTTCTGCACCTGGTTATCCGCATGGGGTGATCGATTCAGTAGAGGCCATAGCAAGTTGCGTGCGACTGTGGGGCTGCTGCTTGCACGTGGATGCCTGTCTTGGAGGCTTCGTCCTACCATTTGCGGGAAGTGCATCTGGGAAAGTGTCGCCTTATCCGAAGTATCATTTTGAAGTACCGGAAGTTACGTCGATGAGCATAGATACACACAAATATGGATGTGCGCAAAAAGGCTCTTCTGTGATCTTGTATCGAAATCGCCAGATTAGAAAATTTCAATATACAGCTGTGTCTAGCTGGACAGGTGGAATGTACATATCTCCTTCTCAGGCTGGGTCGCGATCGGGAGGGATTATTGCGCAGACATGGGCAATAATGATGTACTTTGGACACGCCGGCTACAGTAGACAAGCCAATACTATTTTGCAAGCATCGGCATCTTTGCGTCGAAGCATAGCTGACATTTCTCCCCTAGAACTCATCGGTGAAGATGTCACTATGGTGGTTGCTTGGAGAAGTGCAAGCAAGGAAGTTGATATTTACGTTTTGAACGATATTCTAGCGGAGATGGGATGGCATTTGTCTGTTTTACATAGTCCCCCAGCGCTTCACATGTGCATCACTTCTGCCAATATACCTTCGCTTCAGTCGCTTGTTGTGGACCTTCACGAAGCCGTTGGGCGAGTCAAAAGTGGGGACTTTGAAGTCAAAAACGCGAAAGCTCCAATATACGGGATGGCCAATCGCATGTCGGATACAAATATCGTCAATGATCTTTTGAAGGATATTCAAGATGTCATGGATAAGTAATATTGACACACTTTTTCTACCACAGGCGGTGAACAGTTACTTGATGGCGTATGCATCTGTCAGCTCTGAGATCATGCGCGTGACATCTCTTGAGGATTTGAAAGAGACTGATGCATCTGAATTTAATGGAAGCTGAGAACTTGCAATATTCTCAAAGTGTGTACACGTTGCACAGTGCTCACTAACACCAAATGAGGAGAGCAGACTAAACAACTCTCCCTTCGTCAAAGTACCCGCTCTGTGTAACCTCAAAATGTCTTCCACTGGTGAACATCGTTTTAAGCATGAAATACGATACGAGTCCAAAATATTCAGCCGAGTCGAGACAAATTCTAATCGTCCCTTTAACTTATACCTTTTATCTCCCGACTTAACACGAAAATCCGACGAAGATGTCACGATATGCTGTATAGCGTGCAACTCGGCTTGAAGGGTTGCATTCGTCCCGCGAACATGCCGCGAATAATGACGTAAAGCTACCATACTACTCAGATTGTATCGACAATGAAATGTTCGGTTGTCTGCGGGAGAAGCATACGCTCGAACAACTTTGTAGACTTCGTCTTCATCGTGAAGAGAAGCCACAAGAGAAAGCACGCGTTCCACCTTGTCAAACCGCATTAAGAAGTCCACCTTGCAACTTGCATTCGCTACAGTGTTCAGCACAAAATCGAACACGCTATCATCGCCAGGTTCATCCACTGCGTGCTGCACGTGAGCACGCATGACAGGTACCTCATGAACCCAACTCAATGGTACTTGAATAGACTTCGACGGTGACATAGTTAGCAACATTCGTGCTATACCGCTAGAAATGAACTTCCCCTTCAGTGAATCTGGGCAAATTTTAAAGGCCGAATAAGGTTTACGTGATAGCAGTAAAACATGAGCAAGTTTTACTCGCCGCTTCATCGAATATGATCTGCTTGAGATTGAAGCATCAAACTCGTGAAAAGATCCAGCGTTTGACAGGGCAACACTGGCCGCCGAACCAAGTAATAAGTCTGTCGACCGTTCAGAAATGCGCTCGTTATTCGGGTTTGGTTGTAAGCCAGCGCACCACTGCAGAAGCTCCGAACTATGAACTTTATGAAATCGATTCAATGCGTCTTTACCGTGCATTACCGGTTTGCGTTGGAGTAAAAACGCTCCCATACGCCACGTAAGCATATTTTCGATGATGTTGTATTTGTCCGAAACGACATTTACGAGCTCAGGAGCGGTATCCTCTGGTCTCAAAAGAAGTATCCTATGCGTCTGAGCGTTAAGCAGAATAAGAAACGCATCGGTATGCCAGTGCATCTTCCAACTGATTGCGTGGTCTACGTCTACACTGAAAATCTTCTTTTGCAAATTTGACGTGAACACTTTAAGCCCTTGCTGTGTCAAAATCGACACGTAGCGACCAGAAGAGGACGCGCTCGCAACTATGAGATCTGAAATATTGCGTGTAGACATTCGCTCTGGTTGAACGATACAGAAACAACAGAGTTTTTGAGTGGAGAATGCGTAGTACCAACCCAACGCCGTCGGACCAATTAGCTGCACAACGCGATGATGATGTCCACCTACATTGGAATTGAGCACCCAACCAGATGGTTTTGTGCCATCAACCTTTATGAACAAGATCCACGAATCATCAGTCGAAGCGACGATGCCTGCCTCTGATATACTGCACGCAGTTAGACGACTCGCTACTTGGAGTAAAATTGTAAATCTGCGGCGAATCTTACAATACTCGAGAATTTTGCCATCTTCGAAAACACACAGAAGTCTATTGCCATCACCGAACCAGCCGACACCGATCGGTGGTGTTGCATTCTCACAAACTGCGTCAAATACTAGTTTTCCAGATGCGTCACGTACTTCAATTGTAGCCTGTGTTCCCCTACACGTCACTCGAGCAATACTGGCGTCAGAATCGCAAATTGCCTGTAGATTATCACGAACTACCATCAAGCCTAATGTTTGAGATTATCGCTTACAGTCCTGATCTCATCTCCGTCCCGCAACCTGCTGCGATGCGAAGACACGTGCCGAGGCGCTGTTATGGGTCGTGTCGAGCTTGTGGTGTCAAGTATTCTGAACCACATTAGCTTGGTTGCGCGCTTATGAACGCTCCGGGTCTATTGAATTACCGCCCGAAGCGTTTGGACACCGCGCTGCTCGCGCAGTAGTGGACCACCTTTTCGTTCGCGTTTGTTGTTTTTTTAAGTTCGCGTGTCGTGACAATGATGATTACCCATTTTCTTCATATACAATATGCACTTGTAGGTACCAAGCAATCGATAAATGTGACAAATGATCACAATAAAATGGAGTGGCGCCTGACGCGGGTGGTCGTATGAAACCGGGGCACTGCTCTCGTCCTAGATACGTCTCTCGTTCCCCGCACGAGGCGGCCACCAATCGCGATCAATCACGTTGCCATGAATAACGTAATCGATGGCAAACTAGATGTACATGGAGCCATTATAACAGCCACCGCTTCAGGACAGAAACTTCGACTTGGTTGGGTTAACCACGGCCCACTGAACAAAACCAGTACTACTTCCTTCCCCAATGGACGACTGCATCGATTGGGTTCCTTGAATAGTAGTGCGAAGGCCCAGGCGCGTAGAGCTTCCGCATCTTCACACTCAAATTCCGCAATAGCATGCTCAGATGTAGGCCCGCCGCCATCGGAAGAAACAGAAAGTTTCGACGACAGTCACACTCGGCAGCTGGCAGACTCGTTACAAATGGATAAGTTGAGTATCCTTTGCCTAAGTAGCGATACTGGGGGTGGACACAGAGCAAGCGCGCAAGCGCTCTACGATTGTTGTGTCACCCTCTACGGAAATGAATTTTCTTTCAACATCGTCGACCTGTGGACGAATCATTCACCTTGGCCTTTCTGCAACATGCCGAAGAGTTATTTCTTTCTTGTAAAGCATCCTTGGTTATGGCGACTGAATTTCCGCTGCTCAGAGCCTAACTTCATTCATGAGTTTATGTTCTCGGGGTACGAAGCGATTGTAGAAAGGCGATTCCGACAAGCATTCTTAGACTACACACCCCAGCTCATCGTCAGTGTGCATCCTTTGATGCAACACGTGCCAATCAAGGTTCTGAAGAGAATGAGAAATAATCGAAGTCTCGAGCAAAGAATATTATTTACAACCGTTGTCACAGATCTGACCAGATGTCATTCTACTTGGTTCCACCCGGGTGTCGATAAGTGTTTTGTCGCAAACGATGTTGTGGCGCGACAGGCTGAACGTAGAGGTCTGGGGCATAGCCAGATAACTTGCCACGGACTGCCAATACGTCCAGCGTTTAGTTTGATTAGTAAGAATATCGATAAGTACGAACTAAGGCTACGGCTTGGACTCGACACGCTGGCTTCCACTGTCATGCTAATTGGAGGTGGTGAAGGTATGGGAAAAATCGCAACTATTGCGGAAGCACTTTCGCATAGGCTGTCATCCAGTGACCAACTCATCGTTGTGTGTGGTAGAAACCAATCCCTCGAAAACGACCTAAAAAATCGTAAGTGGAAGATAAAAGTGGCTGTGAAGGGATTCATTAACAACATGGCTGAATACATGTCGTGCTGCGACTGTGTCATTACAAAAGCGGGGCCGGGTACCATTGCAGAAGCGCTTACGTGTGGCTTGCCGATAGTCCTGAACGGCTGTATACCGTGTCAAGAGGAAGGAAATATTCCATATGTACTCGACAATGACGTTGGTGCATATAGCGAAGAACCTGAACAAATTGCAGAGATAGTTTCTCAGTGGTTTGGACCTTCGAAAATCAGGTTGGGGTTAATGTCAGAGCGGGCCAGACAGTTGGGACGGCCTGAGGCGACGTTCGACATAGTTCGCGACTTGGCAAATATGGTGAGAGGAAGTGCGGTGGCTGAGTGTACTTGAGATTGGAAAATGATGAGTGGAAGGTCCTTCCGACGAGAGCATTGACTTGACAGTGCTCGTTTTGTCCATCTTTCTGCAACCTTTAATCCCTTGGCATCTCACAGACATGTAACAAAATAAGCAACTCATCTTGAATCTGTTAGACGCAACCCTTCGCGCTGTCGTGTATCCTTCCATGACGAAGCATGACAAACGATGATACAAGTGAACGCATCTGTGACGTCTCTGAAGATACTTGTGTCAATGCAACTTCTACGTCTGCAAGTGCCTTCAATATGATAGCACGCGACGCAGAGTTCATATGTAATCCAAACACCTTCCCAGAGATCAATGGCAATATGTTTGCGAGACTGATGCCGCGTCCCTCGATTAATGTTCGAAATGAAGTGACAACTGAACTCAAAGAGTCATTCAAAAGTGTTTCGAACAACGTTGCAACTTCGTCTGGCTTAAGCGAACCCGACATCATGTAGACCATATCCTCATCCAATAATAACGGAGACGACATGGCACAACTCTGGAGAAGGTTACACGCCCTCCTCAAATCGCCGCATGAAACGGCAACAATTGCAGAAAGGGCTTCTTCTGTGGCTGGCACCCCCTCCGCGTCCGCAACTGCCGACACGCACTCCTTAGCCGCGATAGAGTCGAACGGAGAAAATCGAAACCTCATGCAACGTGATTGCAACGCAGGAATAATTTTTGATGTGTAGTTCGCGATCAAGCAAAATCTGGTATGTCGAGTGTATTTTTCAATAATTCTTCGAAGAGCAAACTGTGCATCTTTCGTCATATTATCGCACTCATCCAAGACCACGAGCTTGAAGCCCGACGTAAAGAAGCGCTGCGACGATGCAAAAGCCTGGATCTCATCGCGGACGACGCCTATGCCCCTATCATCCGATGCATTCAATTCCAAAGTCATTTGTCCTACTTGCTCACCGTAACAGTGCCGTGCAATCGCAAGTATTGTGGTCGTTTTACCAGTTCCCGGTGGTCCGTAGAACAACAGATGCGGCATTTGCCCTTCATCGACCAATTTAAGCACTGTATCCGTCACGTAGCTCTGCTCAGAAAGATCAGCAAGCGAAGTTGGCCTGTACTTCTCAACCCAAGGAAGACCGGTTTGCATCGTGTTGCCGTGTTTGATATGTATGCGCTAAACGCTCTCTTTCCGCGTTGAATATTTCAAGCAAGGAGCGAAGACACACTAGTAGTGCGGTGATGGCACTAGTATGATCACTTGTACGATATTCCCGCCACACGTTGCGCGTGAAACTGACGTTTCAAACTGAACGAGATCTGTTGCACAGAAAAACCAGCGCTTTCTTTGTATCCATATATATAGGTACATGTAGTACCTATACAAAAGAAAAAGGCTGATCGGCAAAGACGTGAACAAAAACAGAGGACCAGTGCGAGCGGTACGCTAGCGCGCTACAGTAAACGAATTGGCGACGTAAACAAACCGTACACGGTATTTTCATACAACATAGCCGTGAGTGCACCTGAACCGTGCCGATTCCCGACGCTGCGATGCAATGTTCGAGTGAAAACCCGTGTTTCGAAATCAAGAAGGTAAGCGTTCTTTTGAGGAAAGTCGTTGTCTCACCCCGAGTCGCAGTGGAGTGCTGTAGCTGTATGGTCATGGTCGATATGTACGGATACATGTGCGATATGTAGAAATAGCCTACACGAAGCTAGTATTGAGTTTCAAGCTAATCCGTCAGCTGCCTCTGAAGAAGGTCTGAGCATTGCTTGGGGCAACTGCGGGCACGTGTTTCACCTTGACTGTATATCAAAATGGTTGCGTACAAGGAGCAACTGTCCACTTTGTGTAAGTGTGTGTATATAACATTCAACTACTTCTGATGCACTCCGCAGAACAAAGAGTGGGAGTTCTCGAAGATGGAGAAGGTACGGTCCTTTGACTCGACGCTCACGCACGCCTGACCTTCTGTACAGATTCAACTCCCTGTTTTGACTAGTTGACACGGTGTTGTGGACCTTGCCTCAATGCACATTGATGAACGATAGCTTCGAAAAAGATGTATGTTGACCAAGATAAAGTTTACACAACAATCGCTATTCTATGAAAGTTACATTTCGCCCTTCGTCGAGTAGCCAAACGCCTAGAGCTTCATACTCACGCAAGCTTGCATCCAAAGCTTCTTGAGAGAAACCTTTCTTCGAACTCAAGCTAAGCGCGTCATTATAACTAATGTAAGTGTTGTTATTGAGCTCTGCCCATTGTCGAACGAGTCTAAAGATGAGAGTAATGCTGTCATCGTTTACCGTGACTGTTTTCTTCTCCAGGCTCATTTTTGACATTTTCATAAGACGGAGTGCTTCGTTGATGTCCTGTTCACTTACTACATTCGACCAACCAAGACGTGCGAGTGCCTGAGCTAATCGTAAAATTGATAGTAGTGTTCTTGCTGTCGTATAACCCGTCGCGTTATCTGCAGCCTGCATTTCATCGCTCCTCATTTCAGCATAAGCATTTGCAACGTATTCCGCAAGCTCTTCAGGAATGTGTGGTTCAAAGTTTTGAGAGAGCGCTACATATGCACGAAGCTCTTCCATAGGCATATGACTCTCATCGCTTGAGCTCGGAGGTCGACCACACTTGTGTACGTGAAGAATATGATGCGCAAGCGCAAAATCATTGTCAACATCAGCATTATCAAGTATCAACCACAGAAGATCAAACCTGCTTAGAAGCGCAGCAGGAAGGTTGATGTTCTCTTGAGGCGTGGCGGAAAGCTTGTAACGTCCAAATGCAGGGTTGGCCGCAGCGAGAACAGCAGTTCGGGCATTCAGAGTCGTAGTTATTCCGGCTTTTGCTATGCTTACCGTTTGCTGTTCCATGACCTCGTGAATCGCGGTGCGATCACTCTCGTCCATCTTATCGAACTCGTCGATGCAGCATATACCATTATCTGCCAGCACTAACGCGCCGCCTTCGAGAATCATCTCACCCGTCACAGTGTCTCTCTGAACGGCTGCTGTTAAACCTACACCACTGCTGCCTCGACCTGTCGTATATACTGCCCGCGGTGCCAGCTGCACTATATGCTTCAGAAGTTGAGATTTTGCAACGCCGGGATCACCCATTAGGCAAATATGTATATCTCCTCTGATAGACACACCGTCTTTTCTGCCTCTCGAAACACCTGAACACAGTAACAGCAGCAGTGCCTTCTTAATATCAGTGTGTCCATATATTTCTGGCGCTATTGATGATGCTAGTTGTGAATAAAAGTCGCCACGATGTCGGTACTTTTGAACTTTATTCAGAACCTGCTCCTCTATTGTGACGTTGACGTCATTCGCTTTGTGTTTTCGGATAGTCATAGCGTCCACGTAAGTGGTCGTTAATAAATGATTTTGTATTGGCTTCTGCCCAGTCGGAAGAAAGATGCCGTAAACGTCCACAGTATTGCCAGGTCCCATACTTCGGGTCATATTACCTTTCAGATGTATGGTTAGCGAACGAGGAGTATGCCCAACGGGAACGTCTTCAGGTAACTCTTGTATCCTTGCCTCCTGTGTTCACGTTGAGGTTTGGGGACGCAAAATTGAAAACTCATACCTGGAAACCAATGAACTTGGAGTTTCTTGTCTCTAACACGAGATTTACTGAGAGCTTGTGAGTAAAACCGCGAAAAGAAAGTGAAATATCAATTTACCAGTGGATGAAGTCTTGCAAGACTTTGACGGGCACGTCATTAAAGGAGAGAAATACTCTCCCGATACTTCCTGTGAAATGTGAGTACGATGCAAACAATCGGCGCTGGAAAAACTTTGTACCTGGTATGTCGCTTGATCGCAAATATCACAAGTGAAACAGGCTACTTCAATGAGTGGCTTTACGTCGCTGATGCGAGTGCATATGCCCTGAAACGTGACCGTATAAATAGAGTATATAGACGCATTGAGATAGGCACTAACCCTGAAATTAACTAGATGACCAATACTTGAAGCACGAATCTGGCGAAGCTTAACCGGTGGTTCGGTTTCTTCAGCCTTGAATGTAATTCGAAATCTTCGCCGGAGTGATGAAGGCACATGGTTGTCACTCAATGATTCATTATCATTCGCCTGAATAAAATCAGACAAGAAGATGCCAAAATTGGGAGAGCGCACATCGTCGTGTATATATTCTTCGCGCTCTGGACGTATCTGCCCAAGAATTTTGTCAACCACTTCCGCAAAGACATCTACGTAGCGACGAGCATTTCTTGTTATGTTGTGCCGAAGATCGGTGAATTCATCTCCCCCGTCAAACTGGAACAAGGTCAGAAAAATAGCGCGGGTGAACCTCAGTTCTGGCTGACCTGTCGGATATCTGCAAGGGAAATTTCAAAAGAACCGTCCGCGTCACCTCCAAGCAACGATTCCTGTGCACGCATCAATACTCAAGCGAGTCAAACCCGATGATTAATTACTCACCACTTTGGACATGTATTTTTTCACACCGTGTGCGGTGAATTTCTCTATGAACTGTGCGCAAAGATCTAGAACATGTCAGAGTTGCAGCAGTGCGTTCGGGCAAGCCGATCTCACCTATTTCGATCGTATAGTTGGGTTCGGAGCCGACAGATCCCGACATGGCGCCTGGGTCACGACACGCCGAATAATTATGGTCGATACTGAGGCACGATCGAGGTTCGGCCACACAGATACACGCGGTGTTCTTCAGCCAGGGCTGCTGTGCAGCGACAGCCGGAACCTGTTTTTGAATCGTGCGATTTTTTTTGAAATCATGTGACATCTATCGGCACATATCATACCAGGATACCATATTGTATGATATTATATCCTGTGTAGTATATCCGGAGTTACTACAATAGTATACATAAAATATCATCTATATGATATCAGATATCATATCGATATGATATAGTCCTGAACTAAACCCTAAGAGTTAGTATCATGTATACGCCATATTGTATGATATATATCATGTGATATCACTTATTAGCGGAATTATGTGTCTAGTATGTGCAAACCGCAGTGGACCGGCCGGTCGACGATACAAGCGACGGTTGAAACTTTCTATATTAGGAAGCCACGTCTCAGAGACTGTCGATACACACTCACGTCGACGTGAACATAGTCGTGAATACATCGCTAGCTTTCACACACGAGTAAAAGTCTTCGCGCAAGAATATGGACGCAAACTGTGCTCTCGGCGTCGAATCTTCCTTGGCGTCCGGACTTCGACGAAAATCGCTTCTTAGCAGAGTTCAACGCCCTCGCCCCGCGCTCCAGCGACCGAGAATGCTTCCACGCGGCTCGTCTCAAGAATATGCCAGCACTATAGGACACCATTCGCACGACAAAGGACTTTCAGCGTTCATTAGGTTTACGCGACCGCACACAATTCTTGGAACAACGGTGCGACTCGTGCAGTCAACTTCCTTGGCAAGTGTTTCACCGTGAGTAGATCAGCGTGTGCTCAATGACATTCGTGGGGGCGGTTAAGTCGAATTTGATGCATGTTTTGAGTATACTCGGACAGGTTTGTGTAACTTCCACGGAACTAGGTCAGCGGAATATATAATAGTTTGCAAGGCACTAGTTCCAGCGCTACTGATGAACATCGCCATCGTTGGCCTCAACCAGGTGTATGACAAGAGAATTGATATGGTGAAGCAGTGCAGCCTACAGTGTCTATCGTCATTACCATGAAGCGAACTTAGGTGAATAAACCATATTTACCACTAGCAAGTGGTGAATTCAGCTCAAACAGGGCACTTCTTTTGATTTCTTTCACGTCAGCAGGCGCTATGATCTGGGGTATTTCACGCACTGTCCACTGTAAACGTACGCTGACACATCACAGGGGCAATGTGCAGATCAAATGCATTGATGTTAACGCTGATAGTGAGGTAATATTTTCAAGCCTGAGTATCTGCCACAACGCTCACTTCGGAAAGCCTATTGCTTGGCGTACTATACTCCGTCGACTATAAATTATTGAGGTGGAAGGTATTTCGCTTTTGAGCGTGCATTAGCTGTTTTGAACTTGCTGGCGTTTTAGAAGTTCCCTGTTTTGGCGGCCACGTGTATCATACTTGTGCGCGCTTTCACTGTGCATATTGGCTTTTTCTTGCATGCTAGGTAGTAACGAGTATAACGCATTTGCGTCAGCACTAACGATTATACTCAGTGTTCCAGCGATTGAATCGAACTCATTATCGACGATATCGATAATTGTGCTCATCATGAGTATATACTCAGTCGTCATATCACTTTTTAAGGTTTGAAATATCTCGTCCTCCCGTTGTTTTCTGCTTATATACGCTCACTGCAGGATTTACCTGATACTTCTGGTGATTCCCTGTATGGGATCAACACTATCGGCGTTCGTTTTGGGGTAAGTTGTTCGTATAATTTTGGCTCGTGTCACTGAATCGATGCGTTGAAAGGTCACCGATACGTTCCGTTTTTGTGTAGGGCTCCTTGCATTTGCGCAAATCTGGTACGTTGATATTTTGGGGGATATTTCTTATGACTCAGAGTGCGTCTTTATCTAAATTCAGCGGAATCGCCGCTGGTGCCCACTGTATCTCTACTGTCGGCTCGAAGATAATGGTAAACTTCTTACGAATAGCGTAGCAATCATTGAGTAATTGAAACTCAATTTTCAGGTTCTTGGGCACGTCGCTACTCTCGTGGTCTTGCTTCTGAAAGCGAAGCGAGTTGATATGCTTTCTTCAGCCTCGCTACATGCATATTACATGTCTATTTGGAGGGTATGTCGATGAACTTACACATCTTCGTGCTTTTCATGCGTTTCAACAGCTATTCTACTTCGAATATTTCCTCCTCGCTTTTTTTGCCGTGCCATAAGTTGAATGTAAATTTGGCCAGACGAGGCAACGTGTGTCGAGCCGCGCGCTTCAAGTAGCCGCACTAGAAAATTGTTTGATGTTATCATACACGTGTCGTTCGTTGCTTTCGTACAAGTCCAGGATCTCGTTGCTTATTTTCTCAGACACATCCACATCCATGTCGAGTGCAGAGCACCAGTCTTTAGGTAGGCTCAGCTTTGTTCCCATAAACTTGGTTGCTGAGCAGCGGGTTAGTTTCGTAATGTTAACAACTGAACCAACTATACCGAGATATATTACGGCGTATGCACATGCTTTCGCAGAATGATGCAGACAAACGGTTGTCCTCAAACTACTCAAAGTTGAAACTGGTTTACAACTCACGCACACAAATGATTTTACCTATCGTTTGCAAAATTCCACGCAATTTGAGCCAGTTCTTTCGTGCAGTCTTCGGAAATATACTGGTAGCTTTGCATCTGCTTCACAGTACTCAATAAGTATTTGTATGGGTGCTCTATATTGAAATCAAAAGCCAACGTATGAAGCAAGCGCCGCTCAGCTCGTAATATCAGCTCCTTCTGCTCTTGAACGAAATTCTACACAACGTTAGCCTTTTGCGGAGAGAGAGCCTATTGTACTTACCGTCTCTTGCATAAGCTGGGAAGCTTTATCAGTCACATCGTTTTCGTACTTCACTATGGTAGAGATCTTCAACAAATCGCTGAGAGACTTTGGTGTTTCTTCTACTTTTCCAGCTAAGAAGATACAAGCAGCAGCGACCGTCTTTGGTATTTTAATGTTAATAAAACGACATGAATTTAAAAAAAACGCACATGCAAGTCGGCGCTGCTCGAGTCCACAGAGTGTCTCGAGTAGAAACGGTGACAGAACACAATTGCGGTCGCGATCGTAAGTTGTGGACTGTAGTTGTAAGAAAAAGTCAACACATGGATCGAACAGCGTACACTTTCAAACGCATGCCAACGTCTTTGAGAAACTCACAATACTTCCACCGCAACGTTCGCTCTCCGTTTGCACGCATGGTTCCTGAACGACTTCCGGTTATCTGGAGCACAGCACGGCGAAATGTCTTAGTAACTCCAGTGTAAGATGTTCTACGCCACAGCCACTTCGACAATTTCCGCGCGCGACGCAAACACGCATGCAACCGCGAAGTTTGTGTGAGTAACTCCGTCCTGCGGCCCGAGATGGAGGTGCGATTGACACTGTCCGACGCCTCCTTCTCGGCACCGTGACATAAGAAAAAAACGAAAAGCCGCCAATGCTTAAATATAGCAGAAATAATATTTCTGCTCGCGGAATGATATCGTGTACTGTGTGCATTATACGCGCACACCGATCCCGAATCACAAGAACTGACGAGCACGCTCACGGTCGAGTCTGATGACATTTTCTCCTCACGAGTGCACTGCAAAGTGTTCCCGAGAAGAAGGCTCGCCCTACACATGCGATTCAATGCTAAAAGTCGTGCGTCTCCAGCAGATCAGAGTGATCGTATGAGTTCTCAAATGATGGCCTCCGGAGGCGAAACGACTGCATCAAGCGATAGTTCCGAAGGGGAAGAAGAGCAAACATGGATATCGTGGTTCTGCCGCCTTAAAGGAAATGAATTCTACTGCGAAGTTGACGAGGATTTCATTCAGGATGATTTTAACTTGAGTGGCCTGTCGAGCACAGTGCCGTATTTCGATTACGCCCTTGACGTGATATTAGACGTGGAAACGAGAGAACCTCTCAGTGAACAACAACACGAGCTCATCGAGTCAGCAGCCGAGATGCTCTATGGTCTGATACATGCGCGATACATCCTCACAGGTAGAGGTATGCTGGCAATGTTGGAGAAATACAAACAAGGTCATTTTGGTCGCTGCCCACGATCCTTGTGTAACAACCAAATGTGTTTGCCCACGGGCAATTCTGACGTGTTTCGAACAGCAACTGTGAAGATATTTTGTCCAAGATGCCAGGTACACTATTGAATTGACGACATACAACATTAGGAATAACCGCGTTTAGGATATTTATTTCCCCAGAAGTAAGTACCAGGGAAATGTTGATGGGGCATACTTCGGGACTACTTTCCCGCACTTGTTCCTGATGACGTACACACATTTGAAGCCGGAAACGTCGTGCCCGCGGTATACTCCCCGTGTTTTTGGTTTCAGGGTGCGTCGATTACGTAAGAACAATGATATGACATTAAAACGTAGTCTCACAGATTCGTCACGAAAAGTAATTCAAAGGAAAGACGTGAAATTGGACGAATATGCGTACAGACTTGACAAACTTTCACGTCATGTCTGCGTAGTTGGTCCGCCTCACCCATGCGGGTATTGTGGGAACTAGACAAATTATTTGTTGACGGTGTTTGTAGGCACTCGACAATGCATCGTTTATGACTGAGCCACTATCGCAAGCTTTTCTATGAACAAACACAAAAACTTAGGGGCACACGGTATGACCTCAGCGAGTTTTGATCAGTGCGTCGACAACAGTCGGATCAGCAAGGGTGCTCGTATCACCCAAGTTGCTCAGATCATTGTTGGCAATCTTACGCAGTATCCTGCGCATAATTTTACCACTACGTGTTTTTGGTAAGCCAGGAGCCCAGTGTATGACATCTGGAGCTGCAAACGGGCCAATAACAGCACGTACGCAAGCCACAAGCTCCTTTCGTAGTGAGTCGTGACACTCCACTTCGGGTACAATTGTGACAAATGCATAGATGGCTTGGCCCTTGATCTCATGCTCGATGCCCACAACCGCAGCTTCCGTGCACGCCGAGTGAGAAACAAGAGCGCTCTCTACTTCAGCAGAACCTATGCGATGGCCAGAAACGTTGATAACGTCATCCACTCTACCGGTTATCCAGTAGTAACCATCGTTGTCTCTCCGTGCCCCGTCACCGCTTACGTAGTAACCTTCAAATGGCTTGAAATATGTTGTCTCGTATCGAGAATGGTCACCATAGATAGTGCGCATTATTGATGGCCAAGTACGCTTGAAACACAGAAGTCCTTCAGCTTCACCATGTAATTCCTCGCCAGAAACGCTCAGAATGGCGGGTTCGATTCCAAAGAAAGGCAACGCGGCACAACCGGGCTTTTCCTTGAAAATGCCCGGGAGTGGTGTCAAAAGGTGTCCGCCTGTTTCGGTCTGCCACCAGGTATCGACGATGGGACAGCGACCATCCCCGACAACATCATGATACCAGCGCCAAGCCTCAGGATTGATTGGTTCTCCAACCGAACCCAATATTCTAAGCGAACGGCGAGAATACTTTTTCACATGATCATCACCCTCACGCTGCAAAGAGCGAAGCAATGTCGGAGCAGTGTAGAACACTTCAACACTGTATTTGTCGACAATACTCCAGCACCGTCCATAGTCAGGATAATTTGGTATTCCTTCGAACACCAAGGACGTTGCACCGTTTAGAAGAGGACCGTAGGTCAAATATGTATGACCAGTGATCCAACCACAGTCGGCTGTGCACCAAAACATATCACCAGGTGCTATGTCAAAGACATACTTTGTGGTGATCGCAGCATAGATCATGTAGCCGCCTGTACAGTGTACAACACCCTTTGGTTTTCCTGTAGAACCAGACGTGTACAGCATGAAAAGTGGAGCCTCTGAGTCCACCCAACATGTTTCGCATTCACTAGAAAATTTTGTCAGGGTCTCGCTCCAAATCGCATCCCTTTCAGCGACGAGGTTTGTTGAAACGTGAGGGAGTCGTTTATTTTCAACGCACAAGCAGTGCTTCACATTGAATCCTTGCGCGATACATGTCTGCAACGCCTGATCAACAATTGTTTTGAGATGCAGACACTTGTTCCCGCGCATAACTGCATTGCAAGTAAGCACAACCGTCGCATGACTATCAAGGATGCGTTGGGAGAGTGACTCAGCTGAGAAGCCAGCAAAAACAACAGAATGAACAGCACCAATCCGTGCACACGCCAACATAGAAATTGGTAATTCAAGAAGCATGGGTAGATATATCACCACTCGATCGCCCTGTTGAATCCCTATACTCTTGAGCCAATTCGCTAATTTATTCACTTCCTTCTGTAGTTCGTTGTAGCTGAGTTTGGCATCCTCACCGGGAGAGTTCCCTTCCCAGACGAAAGCTGTGTTCTCACCTAAACCTTTGCTTATATTCGCTTCGATGCAATTCCATGCCACGTTGGTGCGTCCACCTTGGAACCAAGTGTGATCTATCGTACCCTTGGTCACATCAAAGTTGCCGGTGAACACGGAGTCGTTCTTCCAAGGAGTATCCCAAACGAAGTTTTCTGCAATTTTTCTCCAGAACTCGTTCGGACACTCGAGCGACGTACGGTAAAGCTCCTTGTATTCATCGAATGACTTCACGCCCACTTTTGGCGTAAACATGCCAGTAGTGCTGCCTAATTTCTCACACGACATGATCAGCGACGCGAACTGCGCCGCTCGACGCGACGCCGCGGCCCCCCTCCGCCGCGCGTCGAGTCTAAATTTTCGCGCCTCTGTACATGGGCTCAAAACGCCCACAATACGCACATTTACGACCGCGCGACACCGCCGCGCGCCCGCGCGCGCGCCCGCGTCCGCGCGCGCGCCCGCGTCGTCCGCGCCGTCCGCGACGCCGATCGATGTCGACCTCGACCGCGACCGCGACGGCGACGACGACGGCGACGCCGTCGCGCGCGCGCGCGCGCGGACGCGGCGCCGTCGCGCGCGCGTCGTCGTCGTCGTCCGCGTCGTCGTCCGCGTCCGCGCGCGACGCGGACGACGCGCGGCGCGCGCGCGCGCGCGGGCGCGTGCACGTCATCTGCGGACCGATGTTCGCGGGCAAGACGACGCACCTGATGCGATGCGTCGAGCGCGAGCGCGCGCGCGGACGGACGGTGTTCGTGATCAAATCCGAGCTCGACGTCGAGCGGTTCGGCGAGGACGCGCGCGACGCGCTGATCGCGCACGACGGGAAGCGCGTGCGGTTCGACGCGAGCGACGACGGCGGAAGGGTGCGCGCGGTGCGGACGCTGGACGCGGCGGGACTGGGCGCGGACGCGGCGGCGTGCGACGCGGCGGACGTCGTCGCGGTGGACGAGGCGCAATTCATGGGAGACTTGGCGCCGTTCGCGCGACGGTGCGCGGAGGAGCTGGGACAGACGGTGTACGTGTGCGGGTTGGACGGGGATTACAGGCGGGAGAGGTTCGGGGGGGTGTTGGATTTGATTCCGCTGTGCGACACGGTGACGCGATTGAGAGGGACGTGCGCGGAGTGCGGAGACGAGAGTTTATTCAGTCGACGCGTCGAGGCGAGCGAGGACGTGGTGCGCGTGGGAGGGAGGGATAAGTACGCGCCCGTGTGTCGAGCGTGTTACGTCGCGGCGTCGACGCGGGAGAGAGGGTCGGCGTCGGCGCGGTGAACGGGACGCGTGTAATCGATAAATCGTACCGGTGGCTATTCACGTTTCGCTAATCGTGTCGTTTCTTCGTTTGTCGCCTCGCTCGAGGCGCGCGCGCGTCCTAAAATTTTAATCGTTTCTTCGACGCCGGTTTCGCCGCCTTTTGCGCGGAGTTGACGGCGCGCTTTTTCGACGTCGTCACGCCCGCGGAGCGCAAGCCCGGCAGCGAGGCGTCTTCGTCGTTTTCGTCCTGGTCGTCGTCTTCGTCTTCCTCTTCGTCGTCGTCGTCGTCCACCACGACGGCTGCGCGACGTCGACGTCGGCTCGCTGGAGTCCCCGGAGTCGCCTCGGCGTCGGCGTCGGCGTCGGCCTGCGTCTTCGTCGCGCGCTTCCGGCCTCGCTTCGTCGCCGTTTCTTTGAACATGTCTTCGGCGAAATCGCTCGCGTCGCGAGTCATGAGATCGCGGAACGTGTCGACCGCGCGCCGAGCCGAGCCGTAGGATTGTCCAGCGGTTGCGTCGACAATACCGGTCTCAAATTTCACGGTATCGTCGAATTTCACGACTTCTGCGTTTCTCGTCGCCTCCGTGGGGACGTACGACGCCACGCGAGCGTCGGACAACTCGTACGCCTTCTTGACGTGAGATTTGAGCAACAAAACGACGCTCAGCGCACACGCGAGTTCGACGTCGCTCTTGAATTCGTTATCTGGCACCGCATCGTCCGCCTTGGCCGCCGACGCTTCCACGCCCTTCGTGAGCTGTTCGAGCAACAAGCCGCCCTTGAGCGATATGACGCGATTGAGCTGAAAGACGACGTAGAGAGTCTCATCCACTGATGTGAACGGAAGCTCGGTGACGACGCTCGCTAGGAATCGCAAGAATAGCGCATCGGACGATCCGCTCGTGGTTTCAAACCGACGCAAAAGAGTGTTCAAGAACGCGTTTCGGGACGTTCTAGACGAGTTCACCAAGCTGTAGACAAACGCGAAACCGTCCGAGGCGTCGGCGATTTTCTTTTGCCCGCTTTCGCTTCTTCTAGCCGCCGTTTCCAGACGCTTCTTGAAAGAGTACGCAAGCTCGACGCCGTGAGTGAGCTGATGCTCAAAAAAGTCACCGTGTCGTTGAACTTGCGCCTTCAGGAGCTTACGCGCGAGACGCTTAACGCTCGGCACTGGGTCGATTTGTAGCGCGATGAGCGTGGGGAACGCGCTTGCCGGGTGAACCAAGCCTTGACGAAGGACCACCTCGACTAAATGCAAGCCTTTCAACCGCACGCTGTACGCGGAGTCGACGCAAAGCGCTAAAACATCTGTCCAATATCGTTGCGCGATACCGCCGGCGATAGAACGATCACTCTGGCCGTTGACGACTTGCAATTTTTCCGCGTCTCGCGAGCGCTTTTGCGCCGACTTGAGCACCGAAGCCTTAGTGGAAGCGTTGACTTCATTGGCCGCCGCCGATCCACTCGTCGCAGTCATACGAAATTCTTCCTCTCGAATGAGCTCACTGAGATTCGTCAGCGCCTGCTCCTTCAAGCCACGCTCGGCGCTGGATGCCAACGCGGCTCGCATGATGGAATCAAAGCTTCCTTTGCCGAAACCGCCGTCGCGATTAAACATGAGTTCTGGTCGAGCGACGAACAAGTCTCCGCACGCCCCGAGCGCTCCACGAGTGAGATCGTACTCTTCTGCAGGCTGAGACTCCAGGGTCTTGCGGAAGACTCGAAGAAGATCCTGAATCGAGATATCGCATTCACCATTTTCGACGGCCGCGTCCACGACGTCGGCTCCAAATCGCGCAATATTACCCAATACGTACAGCGAACGCGCGCAGTGCGATTTGTTCTGAACGCTCAACGCTTCATCACTAGATATGGATTCGATGACGATGGCAACGAATCGTTTCAGCATAGACATCGTTCCACTATCCTTACCGCCGCGAGTCTCCGCCACGGCGCACAACGTCTTACACGCGTAATAAATGACAGCTTTGTCGTGATGGCGGAGTAAGAGGATGCGCAAGTCTCGTTCGATCTCTTTCGCAATCGGCGCTGGAAGACGACCAGCGTGTTTCGCAACAATATGCACGACGGACATGCAGCACTGGAGCTTCTCACCGACGAAAGGCGCGTCGTCGTCGACCCGCTTCAGATACGGCTGGAGCGCCACGGCGAAATACGATGGGTCGCGTTTCGGAAGGCAGAGACACGGATCGACGACGGTCAGAATGTGGAGACCGAGTGCGTACTTGACGCTCATCGGCACCGACTTCGACGTGCCCGGCTCGTCTTTCACGACCACGCCATTGTGTGCTCCGTTCGATTTGACTCGTTCACCGTTTGGCGCGCGACTTTGCTCGTCGGATTCGCTCTCGATGAGCGCGTGCAACACCTGCACCGATAAACGCTTCGCTACCTTTCGCATACCGCGAACATTGACCCATGCATCAACCTTCTCGTCTTCGCTCGGATACAGCACCGCGCTGATGATCGCAACGACCGGAAACGTGGGCAGTAAAGGAAGCTTTTGTTTGCCGCTCCGGGAAACGAGTCGGTAGACGCCCCAAGCGACGGAGACCATTTGCCGCGCGCGAATCGCGATTGGATCATTATCCTCGATACCATCATGCCCAACGGTGGCTAAGTGCGCCGTAGATGCGTCTTCGTCATCACTGCCATTGTTTCCGTCCCCATCATCTTCGTCGTCATCGTGTTCATCGTCGGCTTCGTCTTCCAATGCAACCGGTGAAAACCAAAGCTCGCGAAAAATCTTCACAACGTGCGAACGGATCGTTTCTTCTTCATCCAGTATGCGAAACGCCAACACTTGCATCGCCTTATCCGCTTTAGTAAAGTCAGGATTACGCAGGCATTCTTGCAGGGTGGAAACCACGCGCTTGCGCACAGATACACCGACGTCGGATACGCGGTCTTCAATCAAGTCGTAGTACTTTTCGGCAAGACTGACGTTTCGCACCATCTGTCTGCCGATGACATCCACCACGGCGGCTCGCACGGACGATCCCGTATCTTTCAATCGGATTTTCAGCGCGCGAACGATATCCGGAGACTCTAACAGTTTCGGGTCTTCGTTCACGATACCACCGATTGCTCTTGTCGCTGATGTGCGCACCAAGACGCTCGCGTCATCGAGCATAGCCGTCACGCGCTGCACGAGCACGTCGAGCTGTCTTGCCAACGGTCGTCGAGCGTTGAGTTGAAGACACAAAGACTTGGCGAGCTCGCGCGGAAGTCCAGCCAGCGAGCCATTTGTAGCCTTTTTCGCAGTGTCCGCGACTCGCACCATGCTAGCGTGCAGAGCTGCGTACATCGCCCGCGAACCGCCAGCGACGACTTCTTGACGAAAACCGACGCCCGCGCGCTCAGCGTCCCGCGCAAACTGACACAAATGGTACGATACTGCGGAAGTGTTGAGCGTCACACGCGAATGAGACGCCGTATCGTCCGACATCCTCGCGCCTTCACGCGGTGCTGCGCCATTTTCGTCGTCTTCATCCGCGTCGTCGTCGCGAGTAAACGTCGTTGAAGACGGGCCTCGATTGTTCTCTGCCAAATAGCGCGCGATAATCGATTCCATCGCAAAAATATCCGCACTCGCCTCGTCGGCCTGCACCAACGCACTTTCCGTTTGCGCGTCGACTCGAGTTCGAACGCGCGCTGCGTCTTGATGAGCAAACATGACCGCTTTTTCGTGCAGCGTCTCGGCGTTTGACGTAAATTCTAAATCCTCCGCGCGTGGCAACTCGCGCCAGAACGCATCCTCCTCTACTGCTTTCGAGTCAGCGCGAAGTTTTGATGCGATTTGACCAAGGAAATCGAGCGCAATCTCGCGAATCTTGGAGTCTTTGCACTGCAGACCGGCAGACCCGAGCAGGTTCCCGGCGAGATTGAGCACAAGCAAGTTTGCCACGGGCCATTCGGGAAGGTTTCTGCATGTGAGCGCGTCCACGAGAGCGTTGTGGATCACCGCGCGTATCTGACGCTCGTGTTCCGCCGCTTTCACCTTCGGCCACCTCGTCAGCAAATCTTTCCAAAAGTAGTTCGTCCAGTAAAACGCCGATCCAAACGCACGCGCGTGCACGTCTGTCGTCATTTCACCTTCTTTATCCGCCTTGGGCATTGTCGCTTCGTCGTCGGAAAATTCCACCGTGGCTTGCAAACACTGCATCAACAGAGCGAGCAAGACTTGGATTTGCACTGAGTCTTCGCCTGGGACGTTAAAACATCGCACGCTACGCCCCTCAGTCGGAAGTTTCATGAGAGACGACAGAATATTGTCCACGACGAAGCCTCTGTGCTCAGAGTATTGCGTAAAAATGCTCGACACGAGTTCGACGGACTTGAGTTGCACAAAGCTCACGTCCTCAATTTCGAACGCCGAGAACGCCAAAGATGTCAGCTGCAGTACCGTCGCATCTGGAAGTGCGAGGAGGGAAATCAAATTGGCCAAGTGCGTGAAAATGACGCCTATTTTCGCCCCCAACATTTTTGCTACCTTGTATCCCCCGCTGCCTGATTTCTTCGACGATGAGGGCGGCGGCGGCGCCGAGACGCCCTTACTCTTGCTGGCCGGTGTCTTCTTTTTCCCATCTTGCTCGACGTCATCTCCGTCTTCGTCACTGCCGCGATGAACGTTCCACATGCCGGCATCGTAAAAGACGAAGACATTCCGCACCAAGTGTTGCCTCGCGCACTCGATCATCTCGTCGATGCCTTCCTCGCGATAAATCTCCTTCGGCATGTCCGTCGCCGCCAATATGACAAAGTACGCCCCGATAGCTTCCAACGATTTCAACACACGCTGTGCGTCGGCACCTCTGTACTGCGCGTTCGCGGCGATCAACGTTTCGTTCGCGCTCTTTGCGACTCGTTCCAACATTGACAGCGTCTTGACTAAATCTCGTTTCCCGACGCCCTTCAACAACCCGCGTTCTCGCAACAATTCACATCTCGAGCTAAAGTCGCGAAGTTCGCTCAGCATCACGGCGCCAGATGCGTCGTCCATGTCGTCGCCAGCGCTCGCGTCTTCATCATCCAATTCAATCCTGTCGCACAAATCTTCCGCCGCGCGCACAAAGTCTGCCACCAGCGCCTCGCCGTCTATCGACGTCACCAACTCCGTCGTCGTCATGACACTCTGCGGCGCCGCGATCGCACGCGCGACTTCTCCACCCCTCGATCGCCCGACGTCATCCTCTCCATCCTCCATCGCGTCCGCGCTACCCTGAATCATCCCCGTCGACGCGTTCGTCGCCGCCGCGGGCAGCGTCGCGTTCGCTCGAACCGTCACGCACGCCTCGTCTCCCATCGCCTCCACGATCTTCGCCGTCATCGGGCAGTGCACCGCGTCTGTTTTCGCATATTTCCGTTTCGCTCGCATCAGCGTCGTCGACCTATCGCATCGTCGTTTCGCGCGTCGTCCATCCGTCAGTCGCTCGCTCGCTCGCTCGCTCGCCTCGCCAATCGCATCCGTCCCCCTTCCGTCATCGCGCGCGCCTCGCTTCGCTCGACGCACAGGTACGACACATCACACGTCTCCAGCAGCGCGCCGATCGCTCGCGCGAGCGCCACGGAGCCCTCATCGTCGCCTTCGAGCGTCGCATCCGTCGACCATCGCTCGCCATCGCGTTCGACGTCGTCGGACGCCGCGAGCGCGACGTGCGAGGCGTCGACGCTCGGCAGCGCGCCGCAGACCGCGAGGTGATGTTCACCCGGACCGATCGCGGTGAACCGCGGGTGCGTCGCGCGCGCGGTACCCATGGCGTCGCGGTGTGACGATCGCGGGTGGTTTGAACTCGAGTTTTGGCGGGAAGCCGACGCCGACGCCGACGCCGACGAGCGACGATTCGATTACACAATTCTGCTAACGCTTGCGCTTCTTCTTCTTGGAAGAGGGCCAGAGAACGACGAAACCGCGACCCGGGACGTGATCGAGCGGGTGGAACGCGCCGGATTTGCGCTGGGCGGGATTCTTGCTCTTGGCGTCGTAACCGCGCACGGGGACGTAACACTTGCGAGCGAAGAGACGACGCTCGAGGTCGTCGGAGGACGCGCGCGCGGACGCGGACGCGGACGCGGGCGCGGACGCGGTGAAAGCGTCGTGGGTCATAACCGGAGCCAAACCCTCGAGCGCGGCGATCGGGTTGACGTCCACGGAGGTGCCGAGGAAGATTTCTTCGGGCTCGGTCGACGGCGGAAGGTCGCCGCCCCACGCGCGCACCTCGTCTTGCGTCATGAACCAACAGCACTCGATCATCATCGATTTGTCGTCGTCCTCGAAGCATCGCTGGATTTGAGCCAAGTACATGTTCTCCGTCGTGCGCTCGGGGAGGCAGTAGACGCAGTCGCCGTTTCTGAACTCGACGCCCTCGCGACGGAAGCCTTCGTAAAACGTTCTATCGCGCCTGACGCCATCCTTCTTCCCTTCGCCGATCCAACTCACGAGCGCCAAGTGATTCCCAGCCTTTTCGTTCGCTAAATCCTTTCGCCTCTTCTTCACCACCGTCGTCGCCGCCGCCGTCTTGCCGCCCGCGCCCTCGGCGGTTGACTTTGCCTTGGCCTCCGCGCGCGCCCTCTCCTTCTCCGCCAACTCCGCCAACGGATTCGCCGTCCGCGGCGCCCGTCGCTTTTCCGGCGACGCCGCCGCTTCCCCGAACACCTTCTCCCTCGGCGCCTCGTCCGCGCCCTGCGTCTCCCGACACATCCGCAGCACCTCCCGCACGCTCGCGTGCGGCGCGCGTCGCCGCCGTTCCTTCCCCTTCCGCGCCTCCCCCCCCGTCCCCAACCACGACCTCGGCGGCCTGTACTCGCGCCCAGGGAAATCAAATATCGTCTCTCGCATCTCCTCTCGCGTCGCCGTCGCCCCCAACGCGTCCTCCGCGTCCGTCCGCTTCGTCCCGCTCGCGCTCGTCCTCGTCGTCCACCCCCCGTTCCCGTCCCTCCCCGCCGCCGCTCGCATCGCCTCGTACGCGCTCCGCTCGCGCGCGTGATCGACGTCGCCCTCCATCAGCGACTTCCGCGCGCGCTCGCACGTCATCTTCGTCAGCGCGTCCGCGACCTCGCGCGCGGTGACGCCGTCGCTGCCGCTCAGGATGCATCGCGCGGCGACGGACAGGATCGTCTCCGTCGCGCGCGGCGGCACATAGAGCGGCGTCGGCGGCGTGCCGCGATCGTTCGCATCGCGTCGCATCGCGGTCGGCGATCGCGCGCGCGGCGTCGCGCGGTGACGACGCGATTCAGAGACGACCGGGACGACGACCGGGACACGATTTGAATCCGCACACGCGCGCGCGATGCGCGGCGCGAGCGCGGCGCGCGCGCGCGCGGTGCGACGCGGTGCGACGCGCGCGGCGTCGAACGCGGGCGCGCGCGCG